>Ga0310345_10000080_pt1 | contig 210977 bp, 182 predicted proteins | sample HC15DNA20500_MG_FD_204667 | JGI IMG/M metagenome (GOLD analysis project Ga0310345, IMG submission 204667) | Marine microbial communities from station ALOHA, North Pacific Subtropical Gyre - HC15-DNA-20-500_MG | ecosystem: Environmental > Aquatic > Marine > Oceanic | place: Pacific Ocean... | reverse complement strand
CGAGAAGATGTAGTCCCAACGGCCAGCGTTCAGGCCGGCGCTGTGCTCGCGCAGTTCGTACAGGATTTCTTCCATCTCGAACGCGGCCAGGATCGTCTCGATCAGCACCGTGGCCTTGACCGTGCCTTGCGGCAGACCGACTTCCTTCTGCGCCATCACGAAGATGTCGTTCCACAGACGCGCTTCCAGATGGCTTTCCATCTTCGGCAGGTAGAAGAACGGGCCGGCGCCGCGGGCAATCTGCTCCTTGGCGTTGTGGAACAGGAACAGCGCGAAGTCGAAGATGCCGCCCGAGACGCGCTTGCCGTCGATCGTGACGTGCTTCTCGTCCAGGTGCCAGCCGCGCGGACGCACCTGCAGCGTGGCGATCTTGTCGTTGAGCTTGTAGTGCTTGCCGTTGCTGTCCAGCGTCAGCGTGCGGCGCACGGCGGCCTTCAGGTTCACCTGACCCTGCATCTGGTTGTGCCAGTTCGGGGTGTTGGAGTCCTCGAAGTCGGTCATGTAGCTGTCAGCGCCCGAATTGAAGGCGTTGATCACCATCTTGGCTTCGACCGGGCCGGTGATTTCCACGCGGCGGCATTCCAGCGCCTTCGGCACCGGCGCAACCTTCCAGTCACCTTCGCGGATGCTCTTGGTTTCCGGCAGGAAGTCGGGCAGCTCGCCGGCGTCGAGGCGCTTGGTGCGCGCCACGCGGGCGGCCAGCAGTTCCTGACGGCGCGCCTCGAAGGCGCGGTGCAGCTTGTCGACCAGGGCCAGGGCTTCCGGCGTCAGGATGTCTTCATAAGCCGGCAGAATCTCGCCGGTAATCTTCATGCCCGCGGGCAGCGTGATAGCCATCAGTCATCTCCTGTAGGTGCGATGGTGTGTTAAGGGTTGGCCTGGCTCGTCAAAGCGCAACGCCAGTGGCGGCAACCAGTGGCGAAACGAAAGCAAGCAGGTCGTTCATGTCGTGCCCGGTACCGGTGGGCGCCACGTCGAGGCGCTCCGCCGGATGACCGGCACGATTGATCCAGAAAGTGGTGTAGCCAAACCAGGTGGCGCCACAGGCATCCCAGCAGTTGGACGAGACAAAAAGAATCTCGCCAGCAGGCAGGTTGAACGCTTGCGGCCCCAGCGCGTACGCGGCCGGCGAAGTCTTGTACTGGCGCACCGGATCGACAGACAGCACGTGGTCGAACAGCCCGTGCATCCCCGCGCTCTTCACTGCGATGTCGAGCATCTCCGGATTGCCGTTGGACAGGATGCCGAGCGGCAAATTCGCCCGGCGTAGCCGCTTGAGCGCGCCAAGGTTCTCCGGAAACGCCGACAGGCACGCGTATTCCTTCAGCAGTTGCGCTTCCGCCGCTTCGTCGAGCGGCAGTCCGAGCCGTTCGGCCGCGTAGCGCAGCGCATCGATCGTGATGTCCCAAAACGGCTTGTAGCGCGAACCGTCCGGCGCGGCGAGCGAACGCAGCCGCGAGTAGTCGATCTGCCGCTCGCGCCACAGCAGGGCCAGCGTCTCGCCCTTGCCCGGGAACAGTTGCTCCGCGCGCGCCGTGACCGAATACACGTCGAACAGCGTGCCGTAAGCATCGAAAACCACCGCGCGAATCTTGCTCATCTAACGACCGGATCGACTGAATGGACCTGTACACGATTGAATGCATCGAATTGTAGTGAGACGTTGCAGTGCGGCAAAGCCAAGGCTGGTCACTTGATCTTTTACTTTTGCACCACTAATCTTGCCCAACTTGACCTCGACTTATGTATCAACCGGCGAACATCCGTGGCTCAATTCAAGCAGTTGGAGACATTTGTATCGGTCGCATCACGTGGCAGCCTGTCTGCCGCCGCGGCTGCGGAGGGCGTTGCGCCCGCGATCATCGGGCGCCGCATCGATGCGCTCGAAGAACGGCTCGGCGTGAAGTTGCTGGTACGCACCACGCGCAAGATCACCCTGACGTTTGAAGGCTCGGCGTTCCTGGAGGATTGCCAGCGCATCCTCAATGACCTTCACAATGCCGAGGCCAGCGTCTCCGCCGGCGGCGTCAAGGCCAGCGGCCACCTGCGCATCACTGCTCCGGCCGGCTTCGGCCGCAAGCACGTGGCACCGCTGGTCCCCTTGTTCATCGAATCCCATCCTGACGTCACACTCACACTTGATCTCTCCGACCGCGTTGTCGATCTGGTCAACGAAGGCTTCGACTGCGCGATCCGGCTTGGCGACCTGCCCGATTCGAGCCTGGTCTCCATCCGGCTGGCGGAAAACCGCCGCGTCGTTGTCGCCTCCCCCGAATACCTGGCGCGCGCCGGCACGCCGGCACAGCCCGAGGAACTCGCACGTCACAATTGCCTGGCCTTCGGCGCCAGCGCCAACGTTCAGCGCGGCTGGGTCTTCCAGCAGGACGGCCGGGCCACCACCGTCAAGGTAGGCGGCAACATGGAATGTACCGACGGCGCCGTGCTCCACGAGTGGTGCCTCGGCGGCTACGGACTCGCCTGGCGCTCCTGGTGGGAAGTCGGCCAGGAAATCGCCAGCGGCCGACTCGTGACCGTGCTCGACGAATTCCAGGCGCCGCCGATCGGCATCCACGCCGTCTTTCCGCAACGCAAGCACCTGCCGCTGCGCGTCCGCCTGTTTATCGACCACCTCAAGAACACCTACGGCAACCCCGCCTATTGGCGCCGCGCCGAAATGGCGCAACCCAGCACAAACGCCGGCGTCGATATCACCGCACCTGCCTAGCTGCCTAGATCGATGGCTACCGCCTGCGCCGCTGTCACGATGCGTCTAGTGCTTTCCCTCACGCATTGATATTTCGCAATGGCGCACAGCGCACTCTGACTACAATCAAGTCAGACAGGCGCTGCACGGCCTGGTCCCCCATCGACTCACAAAAGGAGGTCCGGTATGTTCAAGCACATTCTGCTGCCCACCGACGGCTCGGAGCTGTCCAAGAAAGCCATCGACGGCGGTCTTGAACTGGCCAAGGCTATCGGCGCCCGCGTGACCGCCTACGTCTGTCTCGAGGAATATCCGTACACACCCTTCAGCGAGATCGTGGTCGAGGCTCCGCAAGCGTTCAAGGAACGCATCGAGAACCAGGCCAGGCTCTACCTGAAGGAAATCGAGAACGCCGCCGTGGCGGACGGCTTGCCGTTCGATGCCGACATGACCACCTTCGCGGTGCCCTATCTCGGCATCATCGACGCGGCGGAACGTCATGGCTGCGATGTCATCTTCATGGCATCCCACGGCCGGCGCGGCCTGTCGGGCCTGCTGCTCGGCAGCGAAACGCAGAAGGTGCTGACCCACACTGACATCCCGGTGATTGTCTATCGATGACACGACCCCCGATGTTGCAGCTCGCCGCAATAACACGCCAAAAAATCAGCATAGTACGATTCTAATTGTGCGCGATCCCGCCAAGAATGCGTCATTCGACTCATTCTTGGCTAGATCATGGCACACCATGTCCCGGAACTCTCCTTTAGCTGGGGACTCTCCTTTGCGCGCCGGACGTTCTGTATCTGCATCAGCACGCTGCTGATAGCCTGCGGCGGCGGCGATACGGACCCCGTCACGACGGCCACCCCCGCTGCCCCATCCGGCACGGGGGATGCTCCCAATCTCGCACCCGCTCCCGAGCCCGAGCCCGAGCCAGTGCCCGAGCCCGAGCCCGAGCCCGAGCCCGAGCCAGTGCCAGAGCCAGAGCCAAAGCCGGTGCCGCCCGCTCGCGAACCTGACCCGGAGTCCCCGGGCGAGTATGCGCCCCCCTACGCGGCGCTCAAGGTCCAGGCGCGCGAGTACGCGCGGGCGCTATGGAAGGCGTCCGAGACGCTGGACCCGAAGGGCCGTGCTCTGCCTTCCAACCGTGCATGCCTGAACACCCGTGGCGTGGCATCGGCCTATCCGTGGATCTTCACCGGCAACATCGGCCAGCACATCCAGAACCTCACGGCGGCACGGGATCTCGGCTTCATTCCGCCCGACGAGGCCGAGCATCGCGTTGCCCGCCTGCTGACCACCATCGCCACACTCCAGCAGAAAGCCGGGCGAAAAGGCGCCATCGGCGGCTTGCTGCTCGGCACGACGGACAGCAACACCGCCGAGCCGAACGGCGATGTCGGGTCGATCGAGAACGCGTGGCTAGCCGTCAGCCTTGCCCTGGCCAAACAGGCGTACCCCGCGCTCGCCGGGCAAGCACAGGCCATACTCGGCCAGATGCGGTTTGACACGATGGTGAACCCCGCCAACCAGCGATACTTCATTTCGTACAACCCCAAGACCCAGGCGCACCAGGGCGGCACGTACGGGCTGCTGGGCGAAACGCGGCTGCTGGCCTACGCCGGCATCGCGCTCGGGCAGGTGCCGCGCAGCCAGTACTTCCACATCGGCCGGGTGCCGCCCGGGGCCGCCGGAAAGATCGACGAATCGAAATACCGCACCTACGAAGGCGTGCGCGTCTATGAAGACACGTGGCAGTACGGCGGACTACGCTTCATGCCAACCAACGGCGGTTCCGTATTCGAGACCTTTACGGTGCCGGTCCTGATATCCGAGGCCAAATGGGGCGTCAACAACTGGGGCCGTTCGCACCCCAACTTGGCCAAGGCACACATCCAGTACGGCAAGGACAATTTCGATGGCTACTGGGGCTTCTCGCCCGCCACCATCCCATCCACCAACGGGTACACGGAGTTCGGCGCGCCGCCGTTGTCGGTGGGCGGCTACCGCCCAGACGGGAACCGTGAATCCACACGCGCCGGGCCTGTTGTGTCGATCTATTCCGTGCTGCTGCTGATCGAAGAGCAACCGGAGGCCACCATGGCCAACATGGAACGGCTGCTCAAGAACTTCCCGACGCTGAATCATCCGGTCTACGGCATGATGGACAGCGTCGCCGTGCAAGACGGCACGGTCGCCAAATGTATCCTGCATGCCAATACCGCATGGGCGCTCGGCGCCGTGACCAACTTCCTGACCGATGGCAAGCTGCGCGGCTATGTGGATAAGGAGTGGGGCCACGCGCTCCAGCCGCTGCTTGAACTCGAAGAGTTCTACTTCCCGGCGAACACGTAAGCCGGCCAGCCCGCACCAAAAACAACGCCACGCCGTCCCCTACCGGACGACGCGGCGTTGCGTACTGCAACCTCAGGTTTCTACTGCCTCAAACCCAGATCAGGCCACCTTCGTTTCGAAGAACTGTTCGTCTTCGGTGGATCCCTTGAGCGCCGTCGTCGACGACTGGCCGCCTTCGATGGTCTGCGTCACGGCGTCGAAGTAACCCGTACCCACTTCGCGCTGGTGCTTCACGGCGGTAAAGCCCTTCTCCGCGGCGGCGAACTCCGCTTCCTGCAACTCCACGAATGCCGACATCTGGTTGCGGGCGTAGCCGTGGGCCAGGTTGAACATCGAGTAGTTCAGCGAATGGAAGCCCGCCAGCGTGATGAACTGGAACTTGTAACCCATCGCGCCGAGTTCCTTCTGGAACTTGGCGATCGTTGCGTCGTCGAGGTTCTTCTTCCAGTTGAACGACGGCGAGCAGTTGTAGGCCAGCAGCTTGCCCGGGAACTTCGCGTGCACGGCTCGCGCGAAGCGCTTGGCGAACTCGAGGTCCGGCTTGCCGGTTTCGCACCAGACCAGGTCAGCCACCTCGGCGTAGGCCAGGGCACGGGCGATCGACTGCTCGATCCCGGGCTTCGAGCGGAAGAAACCTTCCACCGTACGCTCGCCGGTCAGGAACGGCTGGTCGCGCTCGTCCACGTCGGAAGTCACAAGGTCAGCGGCTTCCGCGTCGGTCCGGGCGATCACCAGGGTCGGCACGCCCGAGACGTCGGCGGCCAGGCGTGCTGCGGTCAGCTTGGCGACGGCCTCGCGGGTCGGCACCAGCACCTTGCCACCCATGTGGCCGCACTTCTTCACCGAAGCGAGCTGGTCTTCGAAGTGAACGCCAGCGGCGCCCGCGTCGATCATCGACTTCATCAGTTCGAAAGCATTCAGCACGCCGCCAAAACCGGCTTCCGCGTCAGCCACGATCGGTGCGAAGTAATCGATGTCGCCCTTGCCTTCGCTCCACTGGATCTGGTCGGCACGCTGGAACGTGTTGTTGATGCGCTTCACGACCATCGGCACAGAGTTGGCCGGGTACAGCGACTGGTCGGGGTACATTTCGCCAGCCAGATTGGCGTCGCCAGCGACTTGCCAGCCCGACAGGTAGATGGCCTTCAGACCGGCCTTGACCTGCTGCATGGCCTGATTGCCCGTCAGCGCGCCAAGCGTGTTGACGAACGGCTCGGTGTTCAGCAGGTGCCAGAGTTTTTCCGCGCCGCGACGAGCCAGCGTGTGCTCGATCTGAACCGAGCCGCGCAGACGAACCACGTCTTCGGCGGTGAAGTTACGCTTCACGCCCTTCCAGCGCGGATTGGTGTCCCAATCCTTCTGCAGGGCTTCAATCTGTTGTTGGCGCGACGTCATGTTCACTCTCCTGATAACAACTAGGCGATTGGCGTTGGATTCCGTGACACCCACCGTACTCATCTGCCGAGCGACCCGGACGCCGTGCATTTCGCGTCTCAAGTCATGTGTCTTATATAAGAGTGTAGAAAAGACTCCCGCGTTGCAACAAGCGACTTATGTGGCGATCACCTCGTTTTTTATCTATTTACAAACAATGACTTAGATCAATCTTCCCACGATGCGGCAAGCAATCTTTCATCATGAGAAACCGTCTTGTGCCCCGCACGCTCGTATTTTTGCGAAACAAAACATCTTTCCGCATTATGAAATTTTGACAGCCTCCGACGTAACACGGGCGGATTGCAGTGCGGGGGACGCTGGCGCGCCCTGAAGATGGTCGACAAATTCGCAAACCATTGCCGCCATGAGTTGGGGGGCGGCAAGTGGAAACCAGTGGTGGGCATCCACGGGACGCCGCCACGCCTGAGCGGCCCAGCGTCCCACGCCTTCCGTCACGGCGGGGCGCACGTAGCGGTCGCGTGTCGGCACGATCACCTGTACCGGCGCGTGCGCGTGGCGGTTATGTGGATGACGCATTCGGTTTCTGAAGTTGGCGCGGTACAGGCGCAGGCCATGGACGCCATCGGCAGTCTGCGTGGGGTTGGCGGCGGTATGGAGCCCTTCCGTCCGGCGCAGCCAGAACGTCCAGTTGCGTCCCAGCCAGAGCTTCCAGTTCCACTCTGGCAAGCCGGGAATATGGAAACCACGATGCCAGCGCCTGGCGCAGCGTGGCGCCCCAGTGCCGAGGCGGCTCGCGCAGCGCGCGGGCGGCGTGATCGAGGCAAGGCCCAGAACAAGAGGTGAACGAGGCGATGCGGCCGTAGAGACGAGGATCGGTCACGAACTCCCATCCCTGGATCGAACCCCAGTCGTGGCCCACCAGATGCACCGGTCGATCCGGCGACACCGCGTCGACGACAGCGATGAAGTCGTCGGCCAAGCGTTCGAGCCGGTAATCCACCATGTCGGCCGGCACATCGGATGCCCCGGCGCCGCGCACATCGTAGGCCACCACACGGAAGCGGCCGGCCAGGGCTTGTGCCACGCCATGCCAGACATGGCTGTTGTCCGGATAGCCATGCACGAGCACGACCACCGGCTGGGCCGGATCGCCCCACGCCGTGGCAGCCAGCCTCACGGGGCCGGACTGCACGGCAAAGTGTGTCGGAGCGGGCGGAGAGAACTCAGGATGCGCGGAATCTGGAGGGGTCATGGCGTCCGTTGACAGTGAAGGATGTCATCGTCGGCCATGCTAACGCCGTCGCGCACCGGGCGACGGCGTTTGAAACGCGATTCGTGCGCCGTCAGGCAGCCGCCGCGTCCCGCGCGCGCCGATAGGCAACCCAGTCACCGCTATCGATGCGCGCCAGTCCGGCCACCGCGCTATCGGCAACCGGATACAGCAGGCAGTCGGCCGCCGCGCCGGCCAGCGCCACGGGTTGGGTTTCGCGCACGAACAAGGTGGCCTGCCCGGGGTAGACCTCTTCGATCTCGTCCAGCACAGGCAGCAGCGCATCGGGGATGTCGTAGATATCCCCGACCACCGGGCCGGCGGCCGCATCGAGCACCAGCCCGGGGTAGGTACCAAAATCGTAGAGCCGACCGGCAATCGTTCCGATACCCACCAGCGTGGGCGCCTCGATGCCGTGGCGCGTGGCGGCGCGATTCAGGTCATTGACCTCGCCGGCACGCAGCGTGCCATAGACAAACACTCGCGGCATGGCTCAGGCCCCGTCCAGCTTCTCGTCGGAAACCAGCACGCCGTCGGCGTCGGCATAGATCCAGTTGCCCGGCCGCACGACCGCACCCGGCATCTGCACGGTCACGTCTTCCTGACCGACATTGCGCTTCTGGCTTTTCTGCGGATGCACGCCCAGCGCGCGGATGCCGACGTCGCACACCTTGAGCTCTTCCGAATCCCGCACGCAGCCGTTCACGATGATCCCGGCCCAGCCATTCTTCTCGGCCAGCACGCCGAGCATCCCGCCAACCAGCGCGCAACGCATCGAACCGCCCCCATCCACTACCAGCACCCGCCCCGCCCCCGGCGTTTCCAGCGTGGCGCGCACCATCGAGTTGTCCTCGAACACTTTGAGCGTCGCGGCTGGCCCCGAAAAGGCCATGCGCTTGCCGAAATGGAGGAACCCTGGCGTCAGAACGCGCAGGGAGCCATCGGCCAGGCGGTCTTCATTGGCGTCGCAAATATCGGTGGTTACGGGCTTCATAACAGGCTTCATCTCTGACTCCTCTGGATGGGAACTGACGAGGCAGTCATCTTAGAGGAAATTGGAGACACTCGGCCGCGCTACATCTGCTTGAACAGATGGGCGTACTGCCTGGCGACCGCCAGCGATTCCGGGCGATTGCGCAGCTTGAGTGACAGGCGCCCAAGCGATTGCGTCGCCGCGCTGGCCACGCAGTCGATATTGACCACCGTGCCACGGTGGATCTGCCAGAAGCGGTCGGGGTCGAGCTGCTGCATCAGCTCCCTCAGGCTCGTGCGGATCAGCGCCTCGCCATTGCTGGACACCACGTTCACATACTTGTCGGTGGCTTCCAGATAGACCACTTCGTCCACCGGGATGATGCGCACCTCCTGCCCCACCAACGCCTTGATGAATCGCAGATACTGGCCCCGTGCCTGTGCGGGTCTCTCCAGCATTTCCAGCCGCTGCAGCAATTGCCCCAGCCGGTCCGTGTCGACCATCGTGCCGATGTCGGTATCGGCATCGCCCTCTTCGTCTGCTTCGGTGCGGGCGGCCATGCGCGCTTTCAGGCGGCCCACGGTGGCTTCCAGCCGCTCATGCTGCACGGGCTTGAGCACGTAATCGACCGCGGCGCGCTCGAAGGCCTCTAGCGCGAACTGGTCATAAGCGGTGACGAACACCACCAGCGGTGGCCGGTCGAATTCGATCAGCTCGCGAGCCACGTCCATGCCACTCATCCCCGGCATCCGGATATCGAGGAAAGCCACATCGGGCTGCTGACCGCGCGTGGCCTCCAGCGCCGCCACGCCGTCATGCACCACGGCGACGATCTGGGCCTCTGGCCACAGCGCCTTCAGTTCGGATTCCAGCACGCGCGCGAGCAACGGTTCGTCGTCGGCGATCAGCAGCGTCGGAGACATGGGGATGGATGGTCAGACTGTGCAATCAGGATCGGGAAACTGCCGGGGTCACACCAGCAGGCGCATGTTGCAGATCGGCGGCGCCCGCAGCGGTGCGAACCGGTACGGACATTGGTTCGAAACCGCGCTGGAGCGGCAACGTCAGGCGCACCACCACACCACGCGGCGTGTTCTCTTCCATTTGCATCGTGGCCGCCGCGCCGAAGATCCGTGCCAGGCGCTCGCGCACATGGGTCAGGCCAAGCCCGGAACCGCCCTTGCTGCCCTTATTGCCCTGGCTGAATCCCACGCCGGTGTCGGCGATGACCACCTGCAGGCTGCCGTCCCCAGTCTCGCGCGCGGACAGCACGATCTTCCCGCCGCGCATGCACGGCTCGATACCGTGCGTGACCGCGTTCTCGACCAGCGGCTGCACCAGCATCGGCGGAATCTCGGCCTCGGCCAGCGCTGGCGGCAGATCGATCTCGTAGTCGAGCCGCGCGCCGAATCGCATACCCTGGATATCGAGGTAGCTGCGCAGCAACTCGAACTCCTGCGCCAGCGTGCAATGCTCGGCGCGGGTGTGGGACAACGACATGCGCAGGAAACCGATCAGCCGCTGCAGCAACTGGCGCGCCGCGCGGGGGTCGGTGGCGATCAGGCCGTCGAGATTGGCCAACGAGTTGAACAGGAAATGCGGCTCGATCTGTGCCTGCAGCGCCATCAACTGGGCACGCACAAGCTGCTTTTCGGCTTCCTCGCGCTGCAAGGCGTCGAGCGCTGCCTGCCGCTCCAGGTACGCCAGCTTCTCGCGTGACCAGTAGAAGTAGATCATGCTCGCCGACGCCAGCATCCCGACGATCAGGCACATGCGCAGCATGTCGCCGGTCTCCGCCGCGGACTTTTCCGGCAGGCCCAGCAACTCGCGCGTCGCCCAGCTACCCACCACCACGCCCAGCGGCACCGCCACCACGGCCAGGCACATGAACGGCCATCGACGCGGACGATCGTTCCACCAGATCAGGACGCGGGGGATATCAATCAGCACCCAGATCGAGAGACCGATCAGCTGGCTGTAGGCAAAATTCTGGAGCAGCGTTCCGGCGGTACGGAAGCCGTAGTTGAGGCTGACGGCGATCACCGTGTTCATGCAGAGCACGAACAGCAGGTCGCGCCAAAGAATATTGAGCCGCGACGGGCTCGCGCACGATAGGCGCATGTTCTCTCCCTCCTCTCGCTACAGGTACCGCGTGCAAATCTTTGATGCACTGCGGCATCGCGCAAGACCGGGCAAGAAGACGCCGCCGGGCCGCGATGGAGGCACTTTACGCCGGACCGGCCCGGGACGGAAGCGCTGTGCGACGAACCGGCAACAGATGGCGCGAAAGGTAGTGGAGCCCGACAGGCGAGTGGAAAGCGCCAAACATGGCGCTGGCCCCGGTGCCTGCCGGGGCCGCCAACTCAGGCAGCAGCGAGGGCCGGGCGGTGCGCGGATTCGGCCAGGGCCGTGGAGACCGTGTCGCGCGACAGGTGCGGCGCGAACATGTTGATGAACGCATGGGCGTAGCCGCGCAGATAGGCGCCCCGCCGGACAGCCACGCTGGTGACGTTCGGTTCGAACAGATGGTCGGCCGAGATCCGCACCAGCCCCTCGTCCTTGCGCGCGTCATAGGCCATCGACGCGACGATGCCCACGCCCAGTTCCAGTTCGGCATAGGTCTTGATGACGTCGGCGTCCATCGCCGTCAGCACGATCTCCGGCTGCAGTCCGGCCTCGGCGAACGCACCGTCGATCTTGCGACGGCCCGTGAAGCCCGCGTCGTAGGTAATGAGCGGAAAGTTGGCGATGTCCTCCAGCGTCGGCTCGGGCAGCCGCGTCAGCGGATGGTCGGGCGACACCACGATCACGTGCTGCCAGCTATAGGCCTCGAACGAAGTCAGACCGGCTTCGCTGGCCACGGCCTCGGTGGCGATGCCGATATCGGCCTGCCCGGTCAGCAGCAGTTCGACGATATGCGCTGGCGACGCTTCCTGCAGCGCCAGCGTCACATGCGGATACTCGCGCCGGAAGCTCTGCACCACCTTGGGCAGCGCGTAGCGCGCCTGCGTGTGGGTGGTGGCGACAGTCAGTCGGCCCGTATGGCGGCCGGCGAACTCGTCGCCCGCCTGGCGCAGGTTCTCCGCTTCGAGCAGCAGGCGCTCGACAATGCGGACGATCTCCCGGCCGGGCTCGGTCAGGCCGGTCAGCCGCTTGCCATAGCGTTCGAAGATCTCCACACCCAGCTCTTCCTCGAGCTCGCGAATCTGGCGGGACACACCGGGCTGCGACGTGTACAGCGCGTTGGCCACTTCGGTGAGGTTGAACTGGCGGCGCACCGCCTCGCGAATCGATCGCAGTTGCTGGAAATTCATCGTGCCGCTCCCTGTTCTTGTGTTGTCCGGCCCTGATTGAAGACACGCAACTGCCGCGGGCGTACCGCCAGCAGTTCGCCTTCCTTGAAACCATGATGACGGAAGCGCTCGAGCGGCAGCGCCACCTCGATCACATCCTGGTTGTCTTCGCGTTCGAGTTCGAGTTGGGCCACCGGGCCCAGCGTCAGCGCGCGACGCAGCGTCACCGCGATGCCGTCGGTGCCCGGCGCATAGCGTTCAAGGTCGAGATCATGCGGACGGACATAGGCCACCGCATCGCCCTCGGTCTCATGGCCGCTACCGACCACGGGCAGCACGGCCTCGCCAGTGTGCAGCAGGCCGCCGCTGTCGCCCACCTCCAGCCGGCCGTGAAACAGGTTCACGTTGCCGAGAAAGCCGAACACGAACGGCGTGGCCGGGTGGTTGTACACGGCCTCGGGCGTGCCGAACTGCTCCACGCTGCCACGGTTCATCAGCACCACCTGGTCGGCCACTTCAAGCGCCTCCTCCTGGTCGTGCGTGACGAACACGCTGGTAACGTGCAGATCGTCGTGCAGGCGGCGCAGCCAGCGGCGCAGCTCCTTGCGCACCTTGGCGTCCAGTGCGCCGAACGGCTCGTCGAGCAGCAGCACGCGCGGCTCCACGGCCAATGCGCGAGCCAGAGCGATACGCTGGCGCTGCCCGCCCGACAACTGTGCGGGGAAGCGGTCTGCAAGCCAGTCGAGCTGCACGAGTTCGAGCAGCGACTTCACTTTCTCGCGGATCTTCGCCTCGGACGGACGCTCGCCGCGCGGCTTCACGCGCAGGCCGAAAGCCACGTTCTCGAATACGGTCATGTGCTTGAACAGCGCGTAGTGCTGGAACACGAAACCCACGTTGCGCTGGCGCACGTGCTGGGTCGAGGCATCCTGCCCCGCCAACACCACCTGTCCCGCGTCGGCGCGTTCCAGGCCCGCGATGATTCGCAGCAGCGTGGTCTTGCCGCAGCCCGACGGCCCCAGCAGCGCCGTGAGTTCGCCTTCGGCGAAGTCCAGCGAGACGTCGTCGAGCGCGACAAAATCGCCAAAGCGCTTGTGTACGTTCCTGACCTGAATGCTCATGATGGCTGCCCTTCCAGTTGTTCCCGGCTGGCGCGGATTTCGACCAGCGTCTTGATACCGAGCGTGACCAGCGCCAGCAGCGTCAGCAGGGACGCCACCGCGAACGCGGCCGCGAAGTTGTATTCGTTGTAGAGAATCTCGACATGCAGCGGCATGGTGTTGGTCAGGCCGCGGATATGACCCGATACCACTGACACGGCGCCGAACTCACCCATCGCCCGCGCATTGCAGAGAATCACGCCGTATAGCAGGCCCCAGCGGATGTTCGGCAGCGTCACGTGCCAGAACGTCTGCCAGCCGGAAGCGCCCAGCACGATGGCAGCCTCTTCCTCCTCGCTGCCCTGTGCCTGCATCAGCGGAATCAGCTCACGCGCCACGAACGGGAACGTCACGAAGATCGTCGCCAGCACGATCCCGGGCACGGCGAACATGATCTTGATGTCGTGCGCCTCCAGCCACGGTCCGAACCAACCCTGCGCGCCGAACATCAGCACGTAGATCAGGCCGGAGATCACAGGCGACACCGAGAACGGCAGGTCGATCAGCGTGATCAGCAGGTTCTTGCCGCGGAAATCGAACTTGGCGATGGCCCACGCGGCGGCCACGCCGAACACCACGTTGAGCGGCACCGCGATCGCGGCGACCGTCAGCGTCAGCTTGATGGCCGACACGGCATCCGGCTCGGTCAATGCGGCCAGATAGGTATCGACGCCCTTGCGCAGCGCCTCATAGAACACCGACGCCAACGGGATGAACAGGAACAGCCCCAGGAACAGCACCGCGACCGTGATCAGCCCGTACCGCACCCAGCGCGATTCGCCAGTGGCGTCGTGCGGGAACTGCGCGGCCTGTACTTGGACACCTGAGGCACCTGGGCCACCCAGGCGGGAAATTGCACCAGCCATCTCAGTTCACCTCCGGATTGCCGTCGGGCAGCGCGGCGGCGCGGACACCGCTCTGGTGACGGCGCGTCCAGGCTTGCAACAGGTTGATCAGCAACAGCAGCACGAAGGAGATCACCAGCATCACCACGGCCACGGCCGTGGCACCGGCGTAGTCGTACTGCTCGAGCTTCGAGTAGATCATCAGCGGCGCGATCTCGGAGACCATCGGCATGTTGCCGGAGATGAACACCACCGATCCGTACTCGCCCGTGGCACGGGCGAACGACAGCGCGAAGCCCGTCAGCAGTGCCGGCAGGATGGCGGGCAGGATCACCCTCGAGAACGTCTGCAGGCGGGAAGCGCCCAGGCTCGCGGCGGCCTCCTCCAGTTCGCGTTCGACATCCTCGAGTACCGGTTGCACCGTGCGCACCACAAACGGCAGGCCGATGAAGGTCAGGGCCACCACCACGCCCAACGGCGTGAAGGCCACCTTGATGCCAAGCGGTTCCAGCCAGCGGCCAATCCAGCCGTTGCCCGCGAACAGCGCGGTCAGCGCGATACCGGCCACGGCAGTGGGCAACGCGAACGGCAGGTCCACCAGCGCGTCGATCACCCGTTTGCCGAAGAACCGATAGCGCACCAGCACCCATGCCACGACCAGGCCAAACACCGTGTTGATGATCGCGGCCACCAGCGACGCACCGAAGCTGAGTTCCAGCGACGCCACCACGCGCGGGTTCGAAACCGTGGTCCAGAACGCGTCCCACGTCATCGTGAACGTCTTCAGGAACGTGGCCGACAGCGGGATCAGGACGATAAGCGTCAGATAGAAGATCGTGAAGCCGAGCGACAAGCCAAAGCCCGGCAACACCGTGAAGCGCTGGCTCGCGGATACGGGCCGCCTTGGTGCTTTGGCGGCCGGCGGGGGCGCGTCCGCCAGGGAAATCGTGGAAGGCATGCGTGTCTCGTCTGGTCTTGTGCCGGCGGGCATTTGTGCCGCATCCGACGCTTCCTTATGAAACCGGCGCATATCGCGCCGGCCTACGAGACAAATTTTGCAGATGCGCCCTTATAAACAGAACGAATCTTTACGAATTTCTTTAGACGTTTTAGATATATGGCGCTGCCTGCGTCACTTCGGTCGACATATCCCAGGTGGTCGAGCCATCACCCAGGGACAGAACCCGGCCGTCCGACTCGATCCGCTGCAGCAAAGTGGCGAGCAAGGCCTGTCCCTGCGGCCAATCGTTCAGGCCAGAGTCCGCATTGATATGACCGGCTGCACCGGCATCAACAAGTTCACTGCCCCACAGCGTGCCCCAACTGAAGGCGGTGCGTTGCGACATCCATGGGTCGTTGGTGCTGGCGACGACGATGGTCGGGAATGGCAGCCGCCATGTGGGCAGCAGCGCTGCCACGCCGAACTTGTCCGGATCGGCAGGCGCCACAAGCAGCGCCCCGGCGATGCCGACCGGATCGAGCACCGCCTGGCGCAGCGTCGCCAGGCAACCGAAGCTATGCGCCACCAGCACCGCGCCGTGCCGAGCCACGCGCGACGCGCGCGAGACGCCCTCGGACACCCGCTCCGCCCAGAGCGGCAGGCTCGGCCGGCTCCAGTCGTGCTGTTCGATGCGTTGCCAGTCTGGATAGCGCGATTCCCAACGGCTTTGCCAATGCGCGGGCCCACTGCCATGCAAGCCCGGCACGGTAAGGATCTGCAAGCCGCGTGGCACTTCCAGCCGGGACACCCCGCCCGGCAGCTTCGATATCGTCATGCCCTCTCCAGTTTGTGTTGTTCCGGTACCGCCCGGACATGCAATCCGCGTGCCGGCACCGGTTCATCGGCGATCACTCTGCCCTGCCCGAGCACGATGCCCGCGTTCTGCAAGCGCTCGACGGCCTCGTCGTCCTGCAGGCGCCGGCCGATCAACGTCACGCCGGCACCCTCGGCGCTGGCGCGTAGCCCGCTCAGTTGCCGGTCGGTCCACGTGCGGCGCATGTCCAGCTTGAGCCAGTCCGGCATGGCGTGCGCCATCAGGGCGCCGGCCTCGGCGGGGTCGGATGCCTGCAGGCTCACCGCGAAACCATTGCGCCGGTAGTTGCCTACCACGTGCAGCAGCAGAGGCAGGTCGTCGTTCGCGCTGGCAGGCACCTGGATCACAAAGCGCCCGATCGGCAAACCCAGCGACTCCAGCGCGCGACGGAAGGCCGCTCCATGATCGTCCGCAACCGCGGCCAGCAAACGGTTGTGCACATTGAGCACGAGCTTGTGCTCGCCATCGGCCGCGAAGTAGTTGATCGCATGGACCAGCCGCGTCAGGCGATCCAGCGACACCAGCGATGTGTCGTCGGCGGCCATCGCAAACAGCTTCCACGCCGCCAGCCCCACGCCATCCTCGGCATAGGTACGGATCGACCCTTCGTGCGCCACTACGCCGCGATCAGCCAGTGTGACCAGCGGTTCGAAGGCGCTGGTCAGCGAGCAGTGGAAATACTGGCCCTGCACCTGCCCGTTCACGTCACGCCACAGCTCGCGGCCAGGCACGGGTTCACGGGGCAACGTTTGAAGATAGCGTTCAAGTGCGGAATCGATGGTCATGATGGATTCGACTTCAAGACAGCTTTCGATGCGAGCGGATCGCCTGAAAGCTCATGATAGAAACTCCTCGGCGGAGCGAAAGTGAAGTTCGGCATCGGGGGCGGCCGGAGATTCCTGCCGCATCACACGGCGCAGCACCGCGTCCTCGATTTGCGCAAAGTCCGCAGTGCCACGCTGGCGCGGTCGTGCCAGCGTCACCTGCTGATCCAGCGTGATGCGTCCGTCCTCGATCAGCACCACGCGGTCCGCCAGCGCGATGGCCTCGGATACGTCGTGAGTCACCAGCAGCGCAGTGAAGCCGAGCCGGCGCCACAGCGATTCGATCAGCGCCTGCATTTCGATCCGTGTGAGCGCGTCGAGCGCGCCGAGCGGCTCGTCGAGCAGCAGCAGGCGCGGATGGTGAACCAGCGCGCGGGCCAGTGCCACGCGCTGACGCTGGCCGCCAGACAACCGCGCCGGCCATTCGTTGGCGCGATCCGCCAGACCCACCTGATCGAGCAACGCCGCCGCATCGGCATGGCGTTCGCGCGGCAGGCCGATCGCGACGTTGTCGAGTACACGCTTCCACGGCAACAGACGCGCATCCTGGAACATCACGCGGACACTCGATGGCGTGCCGCCCGGCTGACCGTCGAGCGCCACGGCGCCCGCGTCAGCGGACTCCAGCCCGGCCACCAGGCGCAGCAGCGTGCTCTTGCCGCACCCGCTACGACCAACAATCGCCACGAACTCGCCTGGCGCCGCACGCAGGTTCACGCCGTGCAACACCTCGCGCCCGTTGTAGCGCTTCACAACCTGCTCCACATGCAGCGCGATGCCGCCGACACCGTGCGAAGCACGCGCGGCCGGGCGCGCCGCATCACGTCGGGCAAGATTCGCGTCAAACCAGGCCAGCGCGGCCTGTTCCACCGGATGCGTATGCATCATCGCAAGCTCCTTCATCCTTCAAGCAGATCTCAGGCAGTGTTCAGGCAGAGGTCAAGCAGACAGGTAACCGGGGTGCCAACGCAGCCAGTGGCGCTCCAGCGCCCGTGACAGCACGTCGGCCAGCTTGCCGAGCAGCGCGTAGAGCAGGATGCCCACCAGCACCACATCGGTCTGCAGGAACTCGCGCGCGTTCATCGTCATGTAGCCGATGCCCGATTGGGCGGAGATGGTTTCCGCAACGATCAGGATCACCCACATCAGCCCGAGCGAGAACCGCACGCCGACGAGGATGCCGGGCAGCGCGCCGGGCAGGATCACCTCGCGATACAGACGCCAGCCCGACAGGCCATAGCTGCGCGCCATTTCGACCAGCGCCGGGTCGACCGCGCGAATGCCGTGGTACGTATTCAGGTACACCGGAAAGAACACGCCGAGCGCCACCAGGAATAACTTGGCCGTCTCGTCAATGCCGAACCAGAGAATCACCAGCGGAATCAGCGCCAGCGGCGGGATGTTGCGCACCATTTGCAGCGTGCTGTCGAGCAGCGTGGCAGCAGTGCGAAACGTGCCGGTCAGCAGCCCGAGCACGAGACCCAGGCCGCCGCCGATGGCCAGACCGACCAGCGCGCGCCATGTGCTGATCCACACGTGCTTCCAGAGCTCGCCGGAAGCGGCCAGCGTCCAGGCCGCTTCAACCACGGCCAACGGGGCTGGCAGCACGCGGTTGGATAGCCAGCCCGCCTGCGAGGCAACCTGCCAGACGACGATCAGCAGGATCGGAACGATCCACGGCGCGATCGCGCGGGCGGCCTGGCGCCAGTCGATCCGGCGTGGCGCAATGGAATGGGGCGCGCTCATGGTCAGCCTCTCTCAGCTTTGCGAGGCGATCGGCACGATGCCGGTGGCCATGACTTCACCAAACGGACCGGACAGCACCTGCCCCGGCAACTTGTCGCGCGCCTTGCGCGACAGCAGCGGGAATACGAGTTCGGCAAAGCGATAGGCCTCCTCCAGGTGCGGATAGCCGGAGAACACGAAGGTATCGATACCCAGCGCCGCGTACTCCTCGATGCGTGCCGCCACGGTCTTCGGATCACCGACCAGCGCGGTGCCAGCCCCGCCGCGCACCAGGCCGACACCCGCCCACAGATTCGGGCTGATCTCGAGCGCCTCACGCGTGCGACGGGTGCCACCCGCGTGCAGCGCCGCCATGCGCCGCTGCCCTTCCGAATCCATCTTCGCGAACACGGCCTGGGCGCGGGCCACGGTCTGGTCGTCGAGCTTGCTGATCAGTTCGTCGGCGGCCGCCCATGCTGCGGCGTCGGTCTCGCGCACGATCACGTGCAGGCGGATGCCGAAGCGCACCGTGCGGCCGTGCTTCGCGGCGCGGGCGCGCACGTCGGCGATCTTCTTCGCGACGTCGGCGGGCGGCTCGCCCCAGGTCAGGTACGTCTCCACCTGCTCGGCGGCGAGGTCGTGCGCAGCCTCGGAGGACCCGCCGAAGTACACCGGCGGATGCGGACGCTGAATCGGCGGATACAGCACGCGCGCGCCCTTGACCGTGACGTGCTTGCCTTCGAAGCTGATCTCGCCGTTCTCGTGGCTGGCGGCCAGCAGGTCGCGCCACACGCGGATGAACTCCGCCGAAGCCTCATAGCGTTCGGCGTGGTTCAGGAACAGGCCATCGCCTTCCAGTTCGGCCACATCGCCGCCAGTCACCAGATTGACGAGCAAGCGGCCGTTGGACACGCGATCGAACGTGGCTGCCATGCGCGCGGCCAGCGTCGGTGTCATCAAACCCGGACGCAACGCCACCAGGAACCGCAGCTTGCGTGTGACGGCAGCCAAGGCCGATGCCACCACCCACGGGTCTTCGCAGGAGCGGCCGGTGGGAATCAGCACACCGTCATAGCCAAGCGTGTCGGCAGCCACGGCGACCTGCTTCAGATAGTCGAAGCTGACCTCGCGTGCGCCTTCGGACGTGCCGAGGTAGCGGCTGTCACCGTGGGTGGGAATGAACCAGAGAACTTGCATGTCGTGCCTCCTGCAGGTCAATGAAAATCAGCGCTGCGCCTGTTGCGTGGTGGGGGCTTGCCACGCAGCGTCTGCAACTCTGATCGGTTTGGGAATCAGCTTGAGTGTCTGGAACACATCGGCAATGCGCTGCTGCTCTGCCAGGACCTCGGCCGAGACCGGCTTCGCCCCGTACGAGAATCGCGACACGGCCAGATCGAGCACGCCGGGGTCGAGCGCAGTCTCCTTGACCAGCACGGCGGCAGCGTCCTTCGGATGCTTCTCGGCCCATTCGCCCAGTTGCGCGAGTTCATCGAGGATCGCGGTCACCACCTCGGGACGCGCTTGCGCGTAAGGGCGAGACGCCAGATAGAACTGATGGTTGCTGACCACGTTCTTGCCATCCGCGCCACGGCCATCGACCAGCACGCGGGCATCGAGCTGCTTCTGGGCAGCGGCGAGGAACGGGTCCCAGATCACCCAGGCATCGACGGCGCCTCGCTCGAAGGCGGCACGCGCATCGGCGGGCGGCAGGTAAACGGGCTGAATCTCGCCATAGGCCACCCCGGCTTTCTCCAACTGGCGCACCAGCAGGTAGTGCACGTTCGAGCCCTTGTTCAGCGCCACGCGCTTGCCACGCAGATCGGCCACGCTCTTGATCGTGGAGTTCTTCGGCACGACGATGGCCTCCGCCGTGGGCGCGGGCGGCTCATTGCCGATGTAGGCCAGTTGCGCGCCGGCGGCCTGGGCAAAGATCGGCGGCGCTTCGCCGACTGTGCCGAAATCGATCGCGCCCACGTTGAGCCCCTCCAGCAACTGTGGGCCAGCCGGGAACTCGGTCCATTTGACCGTGATACCTTGCGGCGCCAGGCGCTTTTCCAACGTACCTCGCGCCTTGAGCAGCGTCAGCGTGCCGTACTTCTGATAGCCGATGCGCAGCAGTTTGGGATTGACGGTCTGGGACTGGGCCTTGACCGGCCCGGCAAACAGCACATAGGAAAGGCCGGTGGCAACCACCAGCGCACCGGTCAGCAGACGGCGGCGCAGCGAGTTGTGGAAAAGAGAATTGCGGATGGGCGATGACATACGGGTGTCCTTGCGTTCTGAGTTCTGCGTTCTGAATTCTGAAGTTCTTGGGTCCTGGCGTTGTTGCCCGTATCGGCGGGCAACACCCCTCCCTGCCGGCTTCACGAGCGGCAAGGCAGACGGGATGGATCGGGAATCAGGTCAGGCGGGACATCGCCGCGTGGCGATGCGGGATGAAATCTTGAGAACAGCGGACATCTTCGGGCTCCTTCAACTGGCGCGCCGGGGCAGCGTGGCCGCCCCGGCCGCGCGTGTTACCGCTTGCCAGGCTGATAGACCTGGTCGAATGAACCGCCATCGGCAAAGTGGGCCTTCTGAGCCTTGCCCCAGCCGCCAAACACTTCGTCGATCGTGAACAGCTTCACCTTCGGAAAATTCGCCGCGTACTTGGCGGCCACCTTCTCCGAGATCGGACGGTAGTAGTTCTTGGCGGCGATTTCCTGACCTTCCTCGGTGTAGAGGAACTGCAGGTAGGCTTCGGCGGCCTTGCGGGTGCCCTTCTTGTCGACGACCTTGTCGACCACGGCCACCGGCGGTTCGGCCAGGATCGAGACCGATGGTGCGACGATGTCGAACTTGTCCGGACCCAGTTCCTTGATGGCCAGGATCGCCTCGTTTTCCCAGGCAATCAGCACATCGCCGAGACCGCGTTCGACGAAGGTCGTGGTGGCGCCACGTGCGCCCGAATCGAGCACCGGCACGTTCTTGAGCAGCGCGCCGACGAATTCCTTGGCCTTGGCCTCATTGCCACCCGGCTGGCGCAGCGCATAGCCCCACGCGGCCAGGTAATTCCAGCGCGCGCCGCCAGACGTCTTCGGGTTCGGCGTGATCACCTGCACGCCGGGCTTGATCAGGTCGTTCCAGTCCTTGATCTGCTTCGGATTGCCCTTGCGCACCAGGAACACGATCGTCGACGTGTACGGCGATGCGTTGTGCGGCAGTCGTTTCTGCCAGTCGGGCTTGATCAGGCCCTTGTCGGCGATGGCGTCGATGTCGTAGCCGAGCGCCAGCGTGACCACGTCGGCATCCAGCCCATCAATCACGGAGCGGGCCTGCTTGCCCGAGCCGCCATGCGACTGGCGGATCGTCACGGCGTCACCGGACTGCGCCTTGTAGGCCTTGGCGAACGCGGCGTTCACATCCACGTAGAGTTCCCGCGTGGGGTCGTACGAGACATTGAGCAGGTTGGTGTTGGCCGAGGCGGTCTGTGCGGCGCCGAGTACCGAAAGAACGGCGAGGCCGATGGCCAGTTTGCGAATCATCTGTATTGCTCCCGTCAGGTGTCGTGAAGTGGCGCGTTGGCAATCTGGCGCCCTGCTGTTTTGGGCCCCACGCGGCAGCACGGGGCTTGTGTCAGGGAGAAAGGCTACCGGCGGGCCTATCTGAACGGAACGAATGGTTTCGCCGATCCATGCACGAAATCCGCATAAGATCGGACGGCAATATCGACATATCCGCGCAAGGCGGAAGCAGGAAGGAAGGCTTGGTTACAATACCGCCTTTCCCGCGCGCTTCCGCTCGCCCCATCAACTCCCGCGACCCCTGCGACGCCCGCATCGCCTGCCTACCCCCGCCATGCCGCTGATTCTCCAGAGCCTGTCCCCGCTCGCCAATGCCGACCTCGATACCCTTCGCACCGTTGCCGGCGCCTCCGCCTTCGAGCGCCGCGCCGACAACGTGGCAGCCGCGGACGATTGCGCGCCGCTGACGCCCGCGCTGCGCGAAGCGCTCGACGCGGCGTGCGCGCCACGTGGCATCGACTGGGCCGTTGTACCGGGTGGACGCAAGCTGTCGGACTTCCGCCTGGTGGCGATGGACATGGACTCGACGCTGATCACGATCGAGTGCATCGACGAGATCGCCGATTTCTGCGGCCTCAAGGCCGAGGTATCGGCCATCACTGAAGCCGCGATGCGCGGCGAGATCACCGACTTCAACGAAAGCCTGCGCCGCCGCGTGGCGCTGCTCAAGGGCCTGGACGCCAGTGTGCTGGATCGCGTGTACGACGAACGGCTACGCCTGTCGCCCGGCGCCGAGAACATGCTGCAGACCATCCAGGCGCTGGGCTTGCACACGCTGCTGGTTTCCGGCGGCTTCGTCCACTTCACCGACAAGCTCAAGCCACGCCTGAAGCTGGACTTCACCCGCGCCAACACGCTCGAGATCGTCGACGGCAAGCTGACGGGCAACGTAGTGGGCGAGATCGTGAACGCCGACGTCAAGGCGCGCACGGTGCGCGAGGTGTGCGAACAGATCGGTGCCGATCCGTCGCAGGCAATCGTGATGGGTGATGGCTCGAACGACCTGAAGATGATGGCCGTAGCCGGCCTTTCCGTGGCATTCCGCGCCAAGCCCGTGGTGCGCGCGCAGGCAAGCGTGGCATTCAACCATGTCGGCTTGGATGGCCTGCTGAATCTGTTCCCGCATTAAGAGGCCGTTTCAAAATGAAGCGAAGCGGTTCTGGCTAGACGCGGGGCCGCAGACAGTACAAGTAGTACGGCAAGGCCCCGCAACGACGCCAGAATCTTTTTGAAACGGCTTCTAAGTCCCCGCCTTCCGGTGTCCGGCTGGTGGTGCCGGACACCATCTGCAGCACCACTCCCTGTCATCCCCAAGCCTCGCCGCATCGCCGGCGTCGAGCGCCTCTTCAGCCACTTCACCAATCCTTCCACGCGTTACCACGCTTGATAAATTAAATACGAATCATTATTATTTCGATCTCTGTCGATCCACAAAAGCTCGAGTCATGCAGGCGTTGGCCGTACTTCTCGCTTTGGCAGGCGCCGCCTGCCTCTATCTGGCCGCGCCCAACCAGGTTCTCACCCGCGCCGCGCCGATCCGCCCGCATCTGTCCTGCTGGCTCGGCCTGGGGCTGACGCTCGCCAGCGCGTGGGCGATGAGCGTGCCGGAAGGCTGGCCAGTGGCCATCGCCAGCACACTGGTCACCATGACTTGCTGCCTGTCCGTCTGGCCGTTCATCGGCACGTGGACGCAGAAGCGGCGCTCCAACACGCGCCTCACCGTCGCGGAAAGGCACACGCCATGATGGGAACCCGATGGCTTGCAGGCTCGCTGCTGGGCCTGCCGCTGGCAATCGCCCTGTGCACGCTTGGCATTTTCTGGCTACCCGGTGGCTGGGAAAGCGGCGTGGTAGTGGCCATCATGCTCGGCTTCGTGCTCTGGGTGACGATCATCTGCCTGAGCCTGCTGTTCGCATCGAGCCGCTCGGCGTGGCTCTGGCTGCTTGGCGGCAACCTGCTCTGCTACGGCGTGCTCTGGGGCGTGCGGGTGATGCACCTCATGCCGCCTGCCTCCCCGCTTTCGGGCGCCTGAGACTCTCCGGGACATCCGCATGAAACCCAACACCCTGCGCGTGTTCAACACGCTCCATACCTGGGTCGGCCTGATGGCAGGCTGGGCGCTGTTCATAGCGTTCTTCGCCGGGGCGATCACGGTCTTCCACCACGAACTGCACGTGTGGCAGAACCCTGCCCGTCTGGAAGGCCAGCACGCCACGGAGGTCCAGGTCGACGGCCCTGCCGTTGATGCCTTCGTACGGCAACTCATCGCCGCGCACCCCGATGCCGCCAACAGTGTCTACGTTGGCCTGCCGAGCAAGGAGGAGCCAGACTTCAACGCGTACTGGCAGGACAAGACCGGCGCCTGGCAGACGATGAACAGCACGCGCCTGAACGGCGATGCCACCGCGCGGAACGATACCTCGCTCGACCATGCAACCGGCGAACTCTCGGCATTCCTGAACGCCCTGCATTACTCGCTCGGCCTGGGCATGAACGGCATGTACTTCATGGGTGTGATCTCGATCCTGTACGGCCTGGCGCTGGTGTCCGGCGTGCTGTTGCATCTGCCGCGCCTGAAGAAGGATCTCTTCGCGGTGCGCCCGGGACGCAACCTCAAGCGCTTCTGGATGGACACGCACAATGTGCTCGGGCTGTTCAGCCTGCCGTTCCACCTGATATTCGCAATCACCGGCGCCTTCTTCTGCCTGTCGCTGATCATGGTGATGGTCTTCAACGTGCTGACGTTCGACGGCAAGCTGATGGAAGTGGTACCAAGCGTCACGGGCGCCACGCCCGAGGTCAGCGCTGCAGGCCGCCCCTCCCCCACGATGCCGGCGGCGCAACTGCTGGCAATTGCGCGCGAACACGGTGGCGATCGGTTCACGCCGGAAGCCATCCGCTTCCAGCACTACGGTGACGCGAACGCGCTGGCCGAAGTCCGCGGGGACAGCACCCGGGCGCTCGGCAACGGCGGATCGGTAGGCATTCACGCCGCGGCAACCGAGCCCGATGCGGGCAAGCTGATCGCCAACCAGACCGCCGGCGCGCGCGACACAAACCACATGGTCTACAGCGCGATGTTCGCGCTGCACTACGGCACGTATGGCGACCTGGCAATGCGGATCGTCTATCTGCTGGCGGGGCTGGCGGGTGCGTTCCTGTTCTACTCGGGCAATCTGCTGTGGATCGAAACGCGCCGCAAAACGCGGCAGGCCGAACAGCCTCGTGTGCATCGCCTGCTCGCCCAGGCGACGGTTGGGGTGTGCATCGGCACCTGTATCGGCGTTGCGCTGTGCTTCCCGGCTGCGCTGCTTTGGCCGGAGCAGGCCGTCAGCCATGTGTTCTGGCCCGCATTCATCGCATCCGTGGGCTGGGCTCTGATTCGCCACCCTGCTCGCGCGGCCGTGGAACTGCTGTGGATCGCGGCGATCGCCACGCTGGGCGTGCCGCTGTCGAATGCCATCCTGACCGGCGATCACTTTATCGTTGCGGCACTCAACGGCCGCTGGGCCGTGGCGGGCTTCGACATTGGCGCGATCGCGCTGGCCGCCGGATACGCCGCGCTGGCCCGCGCCACGCTACGCCGCGCGCGTGGCGGGCCGGCGGAATCGGTATGGGCGCTGCGTAGCGCATCGCCCAATACCCAACAGACGGAAGAACCCGCGGCGCTCGAACGCGTCTAGCGCGTTCTGGCGCGTCCGGGCGCGTCCTGGCTCGTCAGCGCAGCTGAGACTCCAGCGCCTGCTTCAGATCGGCGATCAGGTCGCGGGTGTCTTCCAGACCGATATACAGCCGCACCAGTTCGCCGGCGTTCTCCCATCCAGCGGGCGGCCACGTGCCAGCCGGCCGCATTGTGTCGACGTGATAGGGCACTGCCAGGCTGTGCGCACCGCCCCACGACCAGCCAATCGCGAACAGTTTCAGCGCCTCGACGAACGCATCGACCTGCTCGCGCGTATAGCGGCTGTGCAGAATGATCGAGAACAGACCACTCGCGCCGCTGAAATCCCGCAGCCATTCGGCATGGCCGGGGCAATCGGGCAATGCCGGATGCAGCACGCGCGCGACCTCCGGACGTTTCGTCAGCCATTCGGCCACCTCGCGCGCTGCACGGTCGTGAGCGGCCAGGCGCACCGGCATGCTCGCCAGCCCGCGCAGGACCAGGTAGCAATCGTCGGCGGAGACACCCCAGCCCATCAGCATGCGGGTGCGCTTGAGGCGGTCGTGGAGATGGTCATCCCGCGTGATCACGGCGCCCATCAGTACATCGCTGCCACCGGATTGGTACTTGGTCAGCGCCTGCACGGAGATATCGATGCCCTTCTCGAACGGCCGATAGTAGACGCCGGCAGACCAGGTGTTGTCGATCGCGGTCAGCACGCCGCGTGCCTTCGCGGCGGCCACGATCGCCTCGGTGTCGGGCACTTCCATCGTGACCGAGCCCGGCGATTCCATCCAGATCAGACGCGTGTTCGGCTGGATCATCGAGGCGATTCCGCCCCCGACCGACGGATGATACGGGCGCACGGTAATGCCGAACTCCCGCGCCATCCAGTCGCCATGATCGCGATTGGGCCCGTAGACGTTTTCCGGGACGAGGACATCATCACCGGTACGCAGCAGGCCGAAATAGACCAGCGAAATGGCGCCCAGGCCAGACGGGAACAACAGCGTGTGGCGGCCGCCTTCGATTTGCGCCAGTTGCTGGCAAAGCGCCTCGCTGGTCGGCGTGGCGTGCAGGCCATAGCGCCAGTAGGTCTTGCTGCGGTCGCCATAAGCGCGCAGTTCGGCAAGGTTGCGGAAGACGACAGTGGAGCCGCGGTAGGTCGGCGTGGAGAACGAATCGAAGCCCGGCGCGATGTCCAGTTCTGGCTGGACGGCAATGGTCTTGATGTAACGGGACGAGTCGGAAGCGGACACGGCGATTTCCCTGGAGGAGTCGAATCAGGCGTTCGAGCTTACCAGCAAATGCCAGTCAGGCCACGTGCGAGGCCGGCGAAAACACGTCAGGTCAGGAGGGGTGGACTAGCCGAGCCCCATCGGGATTCAGCGAGGCTTCTCGGTCGAAATCGACGACTTTGGCGGAGGTGGGGCGTACGTCGCGCCGCTGCCCTGGCGGCTATCGAATGGCGGGATCACCTGGGAGCCGCCAAGCGGCCGGATAACAAACGGCAGGATGATCGCGGGGTTGAACGCATCGGTCCAGGTACCGCGCACCACGCCCTGCTGGTCGATCTGCCCTTCCCAATTGCCGGATACGCGCGTGCCGTCGTCGGACTCTTCCATCAGGAAGCTGCCATCCTCCCATTCGCCGGAGAGCAGCCGCACGCTCTTGCCATCCCCGATCGAATATTCACCTTGGAGGCTGTCCCGTGTGTCGGTCTTCGGGGCTACCCGCAACCGCACCGGCTTGTCGCCGAGCGTGCCGGTATAGACCGGATACTTCGCGTACTCGGGGCGCGGTGACAATGGGCCCGCCGAGCCGGTGGACAGCGAGTTGCCCCGCTTGGCCTCACCGGCACGAATGGCGTCATTGATACCGAGCCCACCGCCCCGCTCGTCCGTCGCCTGCCCCGTCGATACAGCGGTTCCGTCGGCCGCGCGCGCCGCAATTGGGAGAGACAGCATCGCGACGGCCAACAGGCAAAGCAAAACGGGGCGGGACAAGACGGTCTTCCTCGGGCAGATTGACTGCCCGCGACTTTAAACGCGCTCGAAGATCGCGGCAATGCCCTGGCCACCGCCGATGCACATCGTCACCAGCGCGTAGCGACCCTGTACACGTTGCAGCTCGTACAGCGCCTTGACCGTGATGAGCGCGCCAGTGGCACCGATCGGGTGGCCGAGCGAGATACCGGAGCCATTGGGATTGACCTTCGCCGGGTCGAGACCCAAAGCCTTGGTCACCGCGCAGGCCTGCGCCGCGAATGCCTCGTTGGCCTCGATCACATCGAGATCCTTGACCGTCAGGCCGGCACGTTCCAGCGCGATCTTCGTAGCCGGCACCGGACCGATACCCATCGTCTTGGGATCGACACCGGCGTGGCCGTAGGACACCAGGCGAGCCAGCGGCTTCAGGCCGCGGCGCTCGGCCTCGGCACGCTCCATCAGCACCACGGCAGCGGCAGCGTCGTTCAGGCCCGAGGCGTTACCAGCCGTGACCGTGCCATTCTCCTTGACGAACACCGGCTTGAGCTTGGTCATGTCGTCCATCGTCGCGTCGTGACGCACGTGCTCGTCGGTATCGAACACGACGTCGCCCTTGCGCGATTTCAGCGTAACCGGAACGATCTGATCCTTGAAGTAGCCTGCCTTGATGGCGGCGGAAGCACGACGATGCGATTCGAGCGCAGCTTCGTCCTGCTGCTGGCGCGAAATGTCATATTCCTTGGCGACGTTTTCCGCCGTCACGCCCATGTGGATCGTGTGGAACGGATCGTGCAGTGCACCAAGCATCATGTCAATCAGCTTGGCATCGCCCATGCGCGCGCCCCAGCGCGCCATCGGCGCCAGGTACGGCGCGCGGCTCATGCTTTCCGCGCCGCCGCCAATTGCCACGTCGGCATCGCCCAGCAGAATCGTCTGGGCTGCGCTGACGATTGCCTGCAGGCCGGAGCCGCACAGGCGATTGACAGTCAGTGCCGGCGCGTTGATCGAAACACCGCCATTCACAGCCGCCACGCGGCCCAGATACATGTCCTTCGGCTCGGTCTGGATCACATTGCCGAACACCACATGACCCACGTCATCGCCCGAAACGCCGGCGCGGGCCAGTGCTTCGCGTACGACCAAAGCGCCCATATCCGTCGGGGCCTGATCCTTCAGGCTGCCGCCGAAGGTACCGATTGCGGTGCGCACACCGCTGACAACCACCACTTCACGTGCCATGTCTTGTCTCCATGCGTTCATGTTGCGCCGCACAGTATAGACCCGACCCCGGGAAAACGAACGACCGTACTTTTACCTAATTGTATGCACAAGTACGGCTTACGCCACTTCACCCCAAAGATCGTGACCGTCGGCGCCGGTAATCTTCACATTCACGAAGTCGCCCGTCTTGTAGCGCTGCGAAGCCTTGGCCGCCGGATCGATATAGACCAGACCGTCGATTTCCGGCGCATCCGCCGACGACCGGCCGATGCCACCCTCCTGATTGACCTCGTCCACCAGCACGCGCAGCGTCTGGCCGACCTTGCGCTGCAGACGGCGGGCGGAGACCTCCTCGGCCACCTCCATAAAACGGGCACGTCGCTCTTCGCGCACTTCGTCCGGCAACGCACCGGGCAGATCGTTGGCCGTGGCGCCTTCCACCGGGGAATAGGCAAAGCAGCCCACCCGGTCAAGCTCGGCTTCGGCGATGAAATCGAGCAGCGTCTGGAATTCTTCCTCGGTCTCACCGGGGAAACCGGCGATGAACGTGCTGCGGATCGTCAGGTCGGGACAGACTTCGCGCCACGCACGAATGCGATCAAGTGTCTTCTCGGCATTCGCTGGGCGCTTCATGCGCTTGAGCACATCCGGATGCGCGTGCTGCAGCGGCACATCGAGGTAAGGCAGCACGTTGCCCTGGTTCATCAGCGGGATGATCTCGTCGACGTGTGGATACGGGTAGACGTAGTGCAAGCGAACCCATGCGCCATACTGGCTGGCCAGCTCGCCGAGCGCGGCCACCAGCTCGGTCATGCGCGTCTTGAGCGGGCGCCCATTCCAGAAACCGGTGCGATATTTGACGTCCACGCCATAAGCGCTGGTGTCCTGCGAGATGACCAGCAGTTCCTTTACGCCCGCCTTGAACAGGTTTTCGGCCTCGAGCATGACTTCAGCCACGGGCCGCGAGACGAGGTCGCCACGCATCGACGGAATGATGCAGAACGAGCAGCGATGGTTGCAGCCTTCCGAAATCTTCAGGTAGGCATAGTGCTTCGGCGTCAGCTTGATACCGGCAGCCGGGACCAGGTCCGTGAACGGGTCATGCGGCTTCGGCAGGTGCGTATGCACCGCCTGCATCACCTCGCCCAGCGCGTGCGGGCCGGTCACAGCCAGCACCTTCGGGTGCACGGCGCTCACGATGTCGTGTCCGGCGGCATCCTTCTTGGCGCCCAGGCAGCCGGTCACGATCACCTTGCCGTTCTCAGTCAGCGCCTCGCCGATCGCATCCAGGCTCTCCTGCACAGCTTCGTCGATGAAGCCGCACGTATTGACGACCACAAGGTCGGCGCCATCGTAGGTGCCGCTGATCGAGTATCCCTCGGCACGAAGCTGGGTGATGATCTGCTCGGAGTCCACTAGGGCCTTGGGGCAACCGAGTGAAACAAAGCCGACTTTGGGCGGATTGGACAAGTTGGTATCAGACGACATGGGGCACCGCAAATAGGGGGATTCGGGGCGCGTCCGACCGTCCCCGGTGGCGCGCCGCTCTGGGCCAAGGGCATCCGGCGAGCCTGCCGGGCGCCGTCATTGCCATGAAAGGCGGTGATTTTACCCTGAGCAAGCGATATTGGCGCGCCTGCCCTAGGCGGGCTTCGTTCCGTGCCAGGGGCGCATCACGTTCCCAGAAGACTGGCGGCCCGGGCAAGCATCGGCTTCCAGCCGAGCGCCAGGCCCAACACGACCCCGCCGCCACCGGTTGTCCAGACCACCCGGTTGACGCGGTCTTTCAGCACGGAGAGCTTGTCCTCGGTCGACTGGATGCGCCCAGACAGATCTGACTCCACTTTATCGACCCTTGCAGTGAGTCGCACCTCGAACTGGTCCATCGCATGAATGATCCGCGACTCGGACTCCCGCATCTGCGTTTCTTGCTGCCGAAGCTGCTCCGCCATGGCCTGCTGGCCTGCCGTGAGCGAACCAATGTCGCGCTGTACCTGGCCAAGCTGGGTGTAAAGGTCGAGTACGAACGGTTGAAATTTGTCGATTTCCATCGGGCGGCCAGGAGATGATGTCTGAACAGGACCCCTGAACAAACAGGGCATGGCCAATTGGACCATGCCCTCTCGCCCGATTCGACGCGTCAAAGAGAATGACGCACGGATATGGGAATTTGCCACGCTTTCACAACAGTCCGTGGTGGTGACACCACTGCACGGCTGTTGCGCGGCGAAAACCGAACCTGCTTACTTCTTGTCCGGCTGGTTGAACGGGAACGTGCCGAACATCGACTTGGCCTGGTTCTGCATCTGCTCCTGCATCTGCACGAACAGGTTTTTGCTCTGTTCGATGTAGTTGCTCATCATGCCCTGCATCATCGGCCCCTGCAGGTTCATGAACTGCGACCACATGTCCGGGCTGAATGCCTCACCCGAGTACAGGCCCTTGGAGTTCTCGGCCAGCTTGCTCTGGATGTCGATGAAGGCCTGGATGTTCTTTTCCAGGTAGGTGCCCATCATGCCCTGCATCGCATGACCGTAGAAACGGATGATCTGCGAGAGCATCGAGCTCGAGAACATTGGCACGCCGCCGGTTTCCTCTTCCAGGATGATTTGCAGCAGGATGCTGCGCGTGAGTTCTTCGCCCGACTTGGCGTCGACGACCTTGAACTCCTCGCTGTCCATGACCAGCTGTTTCACATCCGCGAGCGTGATGTAGGTACTGGTCTGCGTGTCGTAGAGCCGGCGATTGGGATACTTCTTGATCAGTCGCTCTGCGCCTTTTTTGCTCGTGGCCATCGGTGCTCTATCCTTGTGTCGTCGCTGATGCCGTTGTCCGGCATCGCTGCTGCGCCATCGCTCGGTACTGCTGCACCGCGTGCGATGCAGTGCGCAAGAACAACCGGACCAGACACAGCCGAAAGGCTCCACAGTGGTGCCGGTTGCGCTATTGCCCTGATTCTATGCTCAACAAGGCACTAAGAAAAGACGGCAAGGTTTAAGGAAAACCCGCAGCAAAACAGCGTGGAAAGATGACAAACGGGCAATGAACGCGCACGAATGCGCGGCATTGCCCGCCAGAAACGCCAGCCGAAGCCCGGCCGGGTCACGCTTGTGCACCGCGCTGGATGCGCCGCATCAACGGCGACATCCGGCGCGCGCGCCGGTCAGCCCATGTGCAGGCCGCCATTCAGCGAGAAGTCGGCACCGGTCGAGAAACCCGACTCGTCCGACGACAGCCACGCGCAGATCGAGGCGATTTCTTCGGGCGTGCCCAGACGCTTGACCGGAATCGTGCCGACGATCTTGTCGAGCACATCCTGGCGAATCGACTTGACCATGTCCGTGGCGATGTAGCCCGGCGACACCGTGTTCACAGTCACGCCCTTGGTGGCCACTTCCTGCGCCAGGGCCATCGTGAAGCCGTGCAGGCCTGCCTTGGCGGTCGAGTAATTGGTCTGACCGAACTGACCCTTCTGGCCGTTCACCGACGAGATGTTGACGATGCGACCCCAGCCGCGGTCAGCCATGCCGTCGATGACCTGCTTGGTCACGTTGAACAGCGACGTCAGATTCGTGTCGATCACCGCATCCCAGTCCGCGCGGGTCATCTTCCGGAACACTACGTCGCGCGTGATGCCGGCGTTGTTGATCAGCACATCGACCTCGCCCACTTCGGACTTGACCTTGTCGAAGGCTGCCTTGGTCGAGTCCCAGTCGGCGACGTTGCCTTCGGACGCCACAAATTCAAACCCGAGCGCGCGTTGCTGTTCGAGCCACTTCTCACGACGCGGCGAATTCGGGCCGCAGCCCGCCACCACCTTGTAACCATCCCGCGCCAGTCGCTGGCAAATCGCGGTCCCGATGCCGCCCATGCCGCCGGTCACATATGCAATGCGCTGAGTCATATCCACTCCTAGTTGGCTCGCCCGATCGTGTCGAAGCTTTGGTCTTTCTTATTCACGCCGGCCGCATCCGTCGTCGACGCACACGGCCGGCACACCCCTCAATGCAATGCGATGCTTAATTCCGCTCGACTGCGAGCGCCACGCCCATGCCACCGCCGATGCACAGCGAGGCCAGGCCCTTCTTGGCATCGCGGCGCTTCATTTCGTGCAGCAGCGTGACCAGGATGCGGCAGCCCGACGCACCGATCGGGTGGCCGATGGCGATCGCGCCGCCGTTCACGTTGATCTTCGACTGATCCCAGCCCATTTGCTGATGCACGGCCAGCGCCTGAGCGGCGAAGGCCTCGTTGATTTCCATCAGGTCCAGGTCCTTGACCTCCCAGCCGGCACGCGACAGGCAGCGCTTGCTGGCAGGCACAGGGCCCATGCCCATCACGGCCGGGTCCACACCGGCGTTGGCGTACGCCTTGATCGTCGCCAGCGGGGTCAGGCCCAGTTCGCGCGCCTTGGCCGCCGACATCACGACCACCGCGGCGGCGCCATCATTCAGGCCCGATGCGTTGGCGGCCGTCACCGTGCCGCTCTTGTCGAAGGCCGGCTTCAGGCTAGCCATGCTTTCCAGCGTGGCGCCCTGACGCACGTACTCGTCGGTCTTGAACGCAACCGGATCGCCCTTGCGTTGCGGAATCAGGACCGGAACGATTTCCTCGTCGAACTTGCCGGCCTTCTGGGCAGCTTCGGCCTTGTTCTGGGAGCCCACGGCGAACTCGTCCTGGGCCTGGCGGGTGATGCCGTATTCCTTGGCGACGTTCTCGGCCGTGATACCCATGTGGTACTGGTTGTACACATCCCACAGGCCGTCAACGATCATGGAATCGACCAGTTTGGTGTCGCCCATGCGGAAGCCATCGCGCGAACCCGGCAGCACGTGCGGCGCGGCGCTCATGTTCTCCATGCCGCCGGCGACGACGATCTCGGCCTCGCCAGCCACAATCGCGTTGGCGGCCAGCATCACGGCCTTCAGGCCTGAACCGCACACCTTGTTGATGGTCATGGCCGGCACCATGTCGGGCAGGCCCGCCTTGCGCGAAGCCTGGCGTGCCGGGTTCTGGCCCGAGGCGGCCGTCAGCACCTGGCCCATGATCACTTCGCTCACCTGGTCCGGCTTCACGCCGGCACGCTCCAGCGCGGCCTTGATCACGATGGCGCCCAACTCCGGCGCGGGAATCTTCGCGAGCGAACCGCCGAACTTGCCGACTGCGGTACGGGCTGCGGAAACGATGACGATATCGGTCATTTGATGTCCTTTCGAGAAAACGAATGCGGAACGGTTCGAAATCCGGGCCGGCGTCGCGGGCCGGCCCTCATGAAGCTCAGGCGCGCTGTTTGACGTAGCGCCCTGGCGCGGGTTCAATCGCCCGGTAGTGGTCATTGCCGTAATCGGCTGGCGCGGCACGCTTCTGACCCGCTTGCTTGCCCAGCCATGTCACCCAGTCCGGCCACCAGCTTCCCGGATGCTCCTGCGCGCCGGCCAGCCAATCATGGGCCGATTCCGACAGTTTGTCATTGGTCCAATGACTGCGCTTCTTCTTGACCGGCGGGTTGATGACGCCCGCGATATGGCCGGAGGCACCCAGCACGAAACGCAACTTGTTCCGCAGCAGCGCCGTGGAAGCGTAGGCCGCGGCCCAGGGCACGATGTGGTCTTCGCGCGACCCGTAGATGTAGGTCGGCACGTCGATCGCCCCGAAGTCCACCGGCGCGTTGCAGACGGTAAGCTTGCCCGGCACCTTCAGTTCGTCCTGCAGATACGTATGGCGCAGGTACCAGCAGTACCACGGGCCCGGGAGATTGGTGGCGTCGCCATTCCAGAACAACAGGTCGAACGGAACCGGCGTGTTGCCCTTGAGATAGTTGTCGACCACGTAGTTCCAGACCAGGTCGTTCGGACGAAGGAACGAGAACGTATTGGCCAGTTCCACGCCGCGCAGCAGCCCGCACGGCGCGCCGCCGGCCCCGCCCAGTGTGGCCTCGCGCAGTTGCACGTGCGCTTCATCGACGAAGACGTCGAGGATGCCCGTATCGGCGAAATCCAGCAGCGTGGTCAGCAACGTCAGGCTGGCTGCCGGACGCTCGCCACGCGCGGCCAGCACGGAAAGCGCCGTCGAGACGATCGTGCCGCCGACGCAGAAGCCCAGCACGTTGATCTTGTCCTGTCCGCTGATATCGCGCGTCACTTCGATCGCGCGGATCGCCGCGTGCTCGATGTACTCATCCCAGGTGCGCTCGGCCATCGACGCATCGGGGTTTCGCCACGACACCAGGAAGACGGTATTCCCCTGCTCCACGGCATGACGTACAAGCGAGCTCTCGGGTTGCAGGTCCAGAATGTAGAACTTGTTGATGCACGGCGGCACCATCAGCAGCGGCCGCTCGTAGACCTTGTCGGTCAGAGGCTTGTACTGCAGAAGCTGGAAATACTCGTTCTCGTAGACCACGGCGCCTTCGGTCACGGCCATATTTCGGCCGACCTCGAACGCTGTTTCATCGGTCTGCGAGATCTTGCCCCTGGCCAGATCCTCCAGCATATTGCGCACGCCCTTGCGCAGTGACTCACCACCGGATTCGATCAGACGCTGTTGCGCGTCAGGGTTTGTCGCCAGGAAGTTGGCCGGCGACATGGCATCCACCCATTGCGATACCGCGAAGCGGATGCGCTGACGAACCTTGGGATCCGCCTCGACCGCCTCGGCCAGTTCGGTCATGGCGCGGGCCGTCAGCAGGTAGAAGGCTGCGGTATAGCGATACGGGGCATTGTTGCGCCATGCCGGGCTGGCGAAACGCTTGTCGGACAAGCGCTGGCTGGCTGAATCGGCATTGGCCGCGCCGTTGGGCGCAGGCGTGCTGGCTGCCACGGCGCCCTCGCCCATTTCGCGCCAGAGTTCGGCGAAATCCCTGAAAAAGCGTTCCTGGATACGGGCAAGCTGCGCGGGCGCGATCTTCACGCCGCCGGCGCCATTCACGCCGTTCGCACCTTGCGTGGCGGCACCCTGGAAAGCGTTCTGGAAGGCCTGGACGAATGCCTCGCCGCCCGGGAATCCACCCGGAAACGCGCCGGCCATGCCGGCCGGGAAACCAGACGGCATATCGCCGTTGGCCTCGGGTACCCATTGACGGGACCACTCCAGCCAGGTGGCTGGATCAAATGGCCCCGGCACGAACTGAAACGGTTGGGACTTGCCTTCCTTATCGGAAGCTGCCGCACCTTTGCCGGTCGCCATAATGTATTCGTCTCTCTGCCGTCGTATTGGTTGACGGGCTCGGGGTGACTGTCTCCCGACCCGCCCCTGATCCGGGTTGCGTCTGACACTGCTGCAGAACGACCTCGGATGCCCTGCGTCATACGCTATGCTAGCCGGCGAAACCCTAGAGTAATTCCTCGGTTTCGATACATTTAAAGGCATTGTTGCCTCGCAATGTAGACGCTGTCAATGCGGAAATCCGCACGACAGGTAACTCCCTGGCCGCCAAATCCCGACCTACCGGACGGTAGGCCTGGCGTGGCGTGCCAGGCAGCATGAACTCATACACGAAAGAGATGAAAGTCTGATGTATATCGTGGCAATTGGCTGGCTCTACGTCGTCCTGATGATGTCGATTACCGAGACCAACGCGGTGGCTGGCGTGGCCACCTTTCTGTTTTACGGACTGGCTCCGGTCTCGATCGTGATGTACATCATGGGGACGCCGGGCCGGCGCAGGCGGCGAAAAGCGCGTGAAGCCGGCGAAGCCGCCGCGGCAAAGACGGCGGAATCCGAGTCGAAAGCCGGCCAGTAGACGGTGCCACGGCCGGCGGCGGCTGTCAGCGTTCCAGCCAGACGAGCGTGGCCATGCGGCCAGTCGTTCGATCCCTGCGGTAGGAGAAAAAGCGATCGGCGTCGGTAACGGTACAGGCATCCCCGCCATGAATCCGCACGCAACCTGCGCGTGCCAAGCGGATGCGGGCCAATGCATAGATATCTGCCCAGTACTTGCCTGGCGCGCCAGGGAGAAACGCTGCCTCGACCCCCGCCCGCTCGTCGTCGCGCGCGCGCTCGATGAAGGCGGCACGGACCTCGGCACCTACCTCGAATGCCGTCGGCCCGATGGCCGGACCAAGCCAAGCAAGCCAGGTTGGATTGGGGCCGGCATGTGCCGCCATGCGTGCCAGCGTGGCCTCGATGACCCCGTCGCAGAGCCCCCTCCAGCCCGCATGTGCCGCGCCAACGACCGTGCCCGCCGCATCGCAGAGCAGCACTGGCAGGCAATCGGCCGTCATGATCGCGCAGACATGGCCTGACTCGGTGGCGATGCTCGCGTCCGCCTGCGGCACACCATCCATGACGCCGTCGGCCGTGACCACGCCACAGCCATGCACCTGGTCGAGCCAGCGCGGCATGGCCGGCAGATGTCCCACCAAGCGCTGGCGATTCCCGGCCACGGCGGCCGGGTCATCACCGACATGCGTGCCGAGATTCAGGCCACCGGCCGATCCGTCGGCCAGGCCATAGGGGCCTGCACTGACACCACCATGGCGCGTGGTCGACAATGCGCGCACCCACGCCGGCGCAGGCCAGTCGGGCACGATCCAGGCCGGGCGATCATTCCTCGTCGTGGTCGCCTTGGTCATCGTCGTCCCCTTCGTACCAGTCGTCTTCCTCTTCATCGTCCTGCGCCTGCCCCTCGAAGTCGAGGGCATCGATCAAGGCCTGGAGGTCTTCGGGCGGCTCGGCTTCCCACGACATCTTGCGGCCGGTGACCGGATGCACGAGCCCCAGCCGGTAGGCATGGAGCGCCTGGCGCGTGAACGGGACAGGCAGCGGCACACGGATCGCGGGGCGCTGCCCGCGTTGCGTGGCCTTGTGATAGACGGGATCGCCCACCAGCGGATGGCCGATCGACTCAAAATGCACGCGGATCTGGTGTGTCCGACCGGTCTCGAGCTGGCACATCACCATCGACACCTTACCCCGGCCCAGCGGCACCGTGCCAAGGGTCTCGAAGTGCGTGCGCGACGGTTTGCCGCTGTTCGTATGCACGATCGCCATGCGCGTGCGCTCGCGAGGGTCCCGGCCGATCGGTGCATCGATCGTGCCGTCATCGGGAGTCTCGCCCCAGACCAGCGCGAGATAGGTCCGCTTGACCGTGCGCGCGGCGAGCTGTCGCACCAGATCCGTCTGGGCGACCAGCGTCCGTGCCACCACCATCAGGCCGGAGGTTTCCTTGTCCAGCCGGTGGACAATCCCCGCGCGGGGCAGCCTTGCCGCAGACGGATCGCGATGCAGCAGCCCGTTCAGCACGGTGCCGCTCCAGTTGCCGGCGGCCGGGTGCACGACCAGTCCGGCGGGCTTGTTGATGACCAACATGGCATCATCCTCGTACACGACGTCGAGAGGCACGTCTTCTGCCGTGAATGCCATGGACTCCGGGGCGGCCTGCGGCTGGACCTCGATCTTCTGGCCCATCTGGACCGATGCCTTGGCACGGCTTGGCTCGCCATCGACCCTTACGGCACCATCCTCGATCCATTGCTGGATACGGCTACGCGAAAACTCGCTGAAGTGCCGCGCGAGCAGCTTGTCGAGGCGCTCGCCGTGAGACGCGCTATCGACTTCCATGTACAGTGGCACGAAATCCGACGCGGCCGGCGGCGAGACCGGCACATCGTCGTTGAACTCACCGAGGTCGCCAAACTCCTCCGTATCGACGTCCGCTACGGCGGTGGATTCGGTGTGGCGCTCCGGCCCGGTTTCGGGCTTGGGGCTTCGGCTATAATGCTTGGCGCTATTTTTCATCCGGGAACAGGTTGCCCATGCAATTGCAGAGCATGAGACGCGCTAATTGGCGCGCGAGATTTGGAGCGATTTTGCTTGCAGGCGGCTGCGTCATGCTGTCCGCGTGCGGCCTGCTGGGCGACCAGCCGGACGAAACGGCTGGCTGGTCAGCGAACAAATTATATTCTGAAGCCAAGGATGCCCTGGATGGCGGCGACTACACGCGCGCCGTCAAGCTCTACGAGAAGCTCGAGGGCCGCTATCCATTTGGCCGTTACGCCCAGCAGGCGCAGATCGATACGGCCTACGCCAACTACAAGGATGGTGAGACCGCTGCCGCGTTGGCTGCCGTCGACCGCTTCATCCAGTTGCACCCGAGCCATCCGAACATCGATTACGCCTACTACCTCAAGGGGCTGATCAACTTCAACGACAACCTGGGCTGGCTGGGCCGGTTCTCCGGCCAGGACCTGAGCGAACGTGATCCGAAGGCGGCGCGAGCAGCCTATGACGCGTTCCAGATCCTGATCACCCGCTACCCGGACAGCAAGTACACGCCCGACGCGACGCTGCGCATGCAGTACATCGTCAACTCGCTGGCCCAGCACGAAGTTCACGCGGCGCGTTACTACTATCGCCGTGGCGCCTACCTGGCCGCAGTCAACCGCGCGCAGCAGGCATTGAAGGACTACGACGGCGCGCCGGCCAACGAAGAAGCGCTGTATATCATGGTCCGCTCGTATGATGCGCTGGGCATGAAGGATCTGCGCGACGATGCCGCCCGCGTGATGGAACGCAACTATCCGAACAGCGACTACATCAAGTATGGGCAGCGCCGCAAGGACAAGTCCTGGTGGGAAGTGTTCTGAGGTAGCCGAACCTGCCCGCATTGGACCTTACGATGCAAGCAACAAAAAACCGCACGCGATCCGTGCGGTTTTTTGTTGGCCTGATGTCGGACGTCGGGCTCATGGACACTTCACCTTCTCGGCACTATAACCATCGTACGTGTCGCAGGCCGCGTCATAGCGACCATGCCGCTAGGATGCGCTGGCTGCGGTCACTCGAAATCTCGTAGCCGCTGCCGATCGAGTAAGTCTGGTGCGGGAAGACCAGCCCCCGGCGGGCTGACGCTACGAACTCGTCGTTGCCCGGTACAAGCTGGGACAGCTACTCCGATTCCGTGCTGGACTCGGACTGCGGCGCCTCACCTCGTCCCAGCCCTTCCAGGAACCGAATGACGGTATCGGCTTCGCGCGTGCGCGTGAACGGCGGAAGACTCTGCCAAATCTGCCGGCCATATGGCTTTTCCACGAGTCGGGTATCGCAGATCGCCAGTACGCCCCGATCGGTCTCGGACCGGATCAGTCGGCCAGCACCCTGCTTCAGCGTGATCACCGCATGCGGTAGCTGGTGGACCGCGAACGGGCTGAGCCCCTTCTTCTGCAGTACCTCCATGCGCGCTGCCAGCACTGGATCATCGGGCGGTGCGAACGGCAGCTTGTCGATGATGACCAGCGACAGCGCCTCGCCACGGACATCAACGCCTTCCCAGAAACTCTGGCTGCCCACCAGCACGGCATTGCCAAGCTCGCGGAAGCGGTCGAGCAATTCGGTACGGCTCGCCTGGCCCTGCACGAGCAGCGGCAGGTTGATACCGCGCTCCGCGAACAGGTCATAGAGCATGTCCGACGCCTTCTGCACCGCCCGCAACGTGGTGCAAAGCAGGAAGGTGCGGCCACCTGCCGCCTCGATCAACGGCAGCGCCCGCTCCACCACCGCCTCGGTAAATTGAGGCGATTGCGGCGGTGGCATATCCCGGGGTACATACAGCAGCCCCTGTTTCGCATAGTCGAACGGGCTCGGCAGTGTCAACGACCGATCGCGATCCAGCCCAAGCTGCGCGGCGTAATGGGTGAAGTTGCCCTTCACGGACAGCGTGGCAGAGGTGAAGACCCAGGCGCGTGCCTGGCCTGCGCGTTGCCGGCTGAAGATCGGTGCGATCGACAACGGCGTCCGATGCAACTGTACCGTGTGCGAGAACACTTCCACCCAGCGTACGGTTTCGGGGCCAAGCTGGGCAGGTTGGACAGACTGGGAAGTCTGGGAAGACTGGGAAGTCTGGTCGCCTTCCGCATCGTCGGCCGGCACGGCCGCAGGCACGGGGGATGCGGCAATCCGGTCGTCGCGCCATGCCGCCAGCCGCTGGGCGAGTTCGAGCGCGCGGCGATGGCACTGTTCAAGCTCCTCGGCACGCTCGGCCTGCGATTCCAGTGCCTCGACAAAGTCGGACAGCGCCGTATCGAGCGCGTCGAGCGTTTCGTGAAACGGCTCGCGAATGCGCGGGTCGGCGTCGATCTGCCCCAGCGCAAGGCGGGCGTTCTCCCTGCCAAAGGCCAGGCGCAGATCGCGGGCAGCCCGTTCGAGCGGTGCCCCAAGCGCGACCCAGTCCACCGCATCGCGCGCGTGCGACAGCCCTTCGGCCACGGTATCGCGGGCCAACTCGAGCAGTTGGCTCGTCGACAACGTTTCGCCAAAGAACAACGTCGCCGTCTCGGGCAACTGGTGCGCCTCGTCGAAGATCACCGTGTTGGCGGCGGGCAGCAATTCGGCCATGCCGGTATCGCGCAGCACAACGTCGGCAAAGAACAAGTGATGGTTGACGACCACGAGGTCGGCCTGCTGCGCCTCCTTGCGGGCGCGCATCACGAAGCATTCCTTGTAGTTCGGACATTCGCTGCCCAGGCAGTTGTCCCGCGTGGAGGTCACGATCTGCCACACTGGTGCGTTCTCGGGCACTTCGGCCAGCTCGGCCTTGTCCCCGGACGTCGTGGTCTTGGCGAATCGGCTGATCTCGCGCAACCAGGCCGCATCCTGCTTCGACGCCAGCCGGCCATTGGCCTGCGCCCGCTCCAGGTGATAGTGGCAAACGTAGTTGGCCCGCCCCTTGAGCAGGGAAACCGAAATCGGCACGTTCAGCGCGTGGCGTACCGTGGGAATGTCGCGGAGGTAAAGCTGGTCCTGCAGGTTCTTGGTACCGGTCGAAAGGATGACCTTCCCGCCCCAGAGCATGGCCGGCACCAGGTAGGCGTACGTCTTGCCCGTACCCGTGCCAGCCTCGACGATCACCGTGTCGTTGTCGGCGATCGCATTGGCCACGGCCTCGGACATCTTCTCCTGCGCCGCGCGCGGCCGGTAGCCGGGGATCGCACTGGCCAGCGTGCCGGTTTCGGCAAAGATCGTGGCGAGTTGCGAAGACCTTAGCGCGGCCTGGTCGGCTGCCGCCGCGGCGACGGCGTTCGCGAGCGACTCCGGCATGTCGGCGGCTCCGGCCGCATCGGGGCCGTCGGATAAGGATGTGTCTTCGATCGGTTCGGACAAGTTGGAACTTCCTGAGGCGTGGCGCGAATCGTCGCGCACGCTTTTGTCATGGCGCCGGAGGGACCCCGGTGGATATCGATGCTATGCGGGTACGTCGGGCTCGACCTGCACTTGCAACAGGGTGATGGCGTCCTTGAGCTTGAGCCGGCGCTTCTTGAGCCGGCGCAGTTGCAATTCGTCGTGCGACGGATCGGACGCAAGGCGGTCGATCATGAAATCCAGATCACGATGCTCGATCTGCAGTTCGATGATCTGTCGCGCCAGCGTATTGAGGTTCTCGTCCATGTTGCGCCTTCCCCTGCCCTGCCTTGCGGCCATTGCCCGGGTGTTGTTCGAGCCAGATCAGAATCCGAATGGGCTGGGCGTCGACGACTGCCCTTGATTCTGCTTTTCCGCGGCGCGTGCGCGACGTTCTTCCAGTTCCTTCTGGCGTTGCGCGGCATCGACCTGTTTCTGCTGGTATGCCTTCGCGTTCTCCTCGTGCTGACGGGCCTGCTCGGCACCCTTCTGCTGTGCCTCCTGCATCTTGGTGGCGAAATCGTCCTGCTTCTTCTGGTAAGCCTCGGCATTGGCCGCCCGCTGCGGCGCGCCAGCATTGTGCTGCGCATCACGCAGCGCCTGGTCCTGCTGCTTGCGTTCGAAGGCTTCGCGGCTGGCCTGTTCGTCGGCGGCCCGCTTGGGCAGGCTGGCCTCGTACTCCGCACGCCGCAGGGCCTGGTCGTGATCACGCTGGGTCGCACGGTAGGCACGCTCGGCATCGCCCACCTCCAGATCGCGCTCGCGCAGCACCTGCAGTTCGCCGCGTTGGACTTCCTTGGCCTTGTCGATGCAGTTGTTCACCAGGAACTTGCTGTAGCACGCGTGTTCAGCCACCGCGTAGCGATACTTGGTCCAGGCCCGCGAGTCGTCGATCGCCTTGCGCTCGGAATCGAAATCGCGCGCGACGCCTGGGGCCGGCGGCACAGCCGCGGCAGCCGGCGTGGACGCCTGCGCCATGGCGGGCCGAAACGGCGCAGCCAGCAGCAGCGCCGCGAGCGCGATGGTGAGAGCCGTGGAAGACACTGTGGGCACTTGGGAAACCGGGGCAGCCATGGTGGCCAGATGGGGCTTGACGATCATGCCGGAATTCTAGCATCCGGGGCCACTTCGGACCCTCGGGCGAACGTTGTAACTTGTGTCTGCCCGTGGATGTGCCGCCATGTTGGAAAACAGCGGGCACAAAAGGTGTCTCCCCGTCACCAGCCGTACATCGCGCTTGTGGCACAATGCCCCGCTTTCGACTGACTCGTATTCTCGATGTCCAATCTGCCTGCTTCCGTTCTGCAAAAGATTGTGTCGCTGATCGCGGCCGAACTGTCCGTGCAACCTCGCCAGGTAGCGGCTGCCGTCAACCTTCTGGACGAAGGCGCCACGGTGCCATTCATCGCCCGCTATCGCAAGGAAGTCACGGGCAACCTGGACGACACGCAGCTTCGCACGCTTGAGGAGCGCCTGCTTTACCTGCGCGACATGGAAGATCGTCGCGCCACGATCCTGGCGTCGATCGAGGAACAGGGCAAGCTCACCGACGAGCTGCGCGCGGCCATTGAAGCGGCCGACACCAAGCAGACGCTGGAAGACCTGTACCTGCCCTACAAGCCGCGCCGCCGCACGCGCGCCCAGATCGCCCGCGAATGCGGCCTGGAACCACTTGCGCAGGCACTGCTGGCCGACCCGACGCTCGACCCCCAAGCCGAGGCCGCCAAGTACGTCAACGGCAACCCCACCGCCGACGGCGGCGTGCCCGACGTCAAGGCCGCGCTGGACGGCGCGCGCGACATCCTGTCGGAGCAGTTCGGCGAAACGGCGGAACTGCTCGGCAAGCTGCGCGAGCACCTCTGGAACAACGGCGTGGTGACATCCTCCGTCGTGGAGGGCAAGGAAACCGCCGAGGAAGAGAAGTTCCGCGACTACTACCAGTACAGCGAGACGATCCGCACCGTGCCGTCGCACCGCGCGCTGGCGCTGTTCCGCGGCCGCAACGCGGGCGTGCTGATGGTCAAGCTTGGCCTTGGCGAGGAACAGGACGCGATGGTGCCGCATCCATGCGAAGGCATGATCGCGCGCCACGTCGGCATCCAGAACCAGAATCGCCCCGCCGACAAGTGGCTGGCCGATGTCTGCCGCTGGAGCTGGCGCGTCAAGGTGCAGCCGCATCTGGAAACCGAACTGCTCACGCAACTGCGCGAGACCGCCGAGGGCGAGGCCATCAAAGTGTTCGGCCGCAACCTGCACGAGCTGCTGCTGGCCGCGCCGGCCGGCCCGAAATCGGTGATGGGTGTCGACCCGGGCATCCGCACGGGCTGCAAGATCGCCGTGGTGGACACCACGGGCAAGCTGTTGGAAACGGCAACGATCTACCCGCACGAGCCTCGCCGCGACTGGAATGGGTCGCTGGCCACGCTGGCACGTCTGGCCAAGCAACACAACGTCGCGCTGTGCTCGATCGGCAACGGCACGGCCAGCCGCGAAACGGACAAGCTGGTGCAGGACCTGATGAAGGGCGCACCCGAGCTGAAGCTCACCAAGATCGTGGTCAGCGAGGCCGGCGCATCGGTCTACTCGGCCTCGGAACTGGCAGCCAAGGAGTTTCCGGAACTCGACGTGTCGCTGCGCGGCGCGGTGTCGATCGCCCGCCGGCTGCAGGACCCGCTCGCTGAACTGGTCAAGATCGACCCGAAATCGATCGGCGTGGGCCAGTATCAGCATGATGTGAACCAGCGCGAACTCGCGCGTGCGCTGGACGCCGTGGTGGAAGACTGCGTAAACGCGGTGGGTGTGGACGTCAACACGGCCTCCGCCCCGCTGCTGGCGCGTGTCTCGGGCCTGAACTCGGTACTGGCGCGCAATATCGTCGAATACCGCGACGCCAATGGCGCGTTCTCGAATCGCGATGCACTGAAGAAGGTGCCGCGCCTGGGCGACAAGACGTTCGAACAGGCCGCCGGCTTCCTGCGCGTCAACGACGGGGACAACCCGCTCGACCGCTCGTCGGTGCACCCGGAAGCCTATCCGGTGGTGCAGCGCATCCTGGACCACATCAAGAAGGGCCTGCCCGATGTGATGGGCAACCGCGATGCCCTGCGCGGCCTGTCGGCCCAGCAGTTTGCCGATGACACGTTCGGCCTGCCGACCGTGCGCGACATCCTGTCCGAACTCGAAAAGCCGGGCCGCGACCCGCGCCCCGAGTTCAAGACCGCGACGTTCCAGGATGGTGTGGAGGACGTCAAGGACCTGCAGCCCGGCATGGTGCTCGAAGGCGTGGTGACGAACGTGGCGGCCTTCGGCGCGTTCGTCGACATCGGCGTGCATCAGGACGGGCTGGTCCATATCTCGGCGCTTTCGACGAAGTTCGTCAAGGATGCGCACGAGGTGGTCAAGGCCGGCCAGATCGTCAAGGTCAAGGTGATGGAAGTCGACGTCAAGCGCAACCGCATCGGCTTGACGATGCGCCTCGATGACGAGCCGGGCCAGGCCACGGCACGCGCAGGCGGCGCCGATCGCTCGAACGATCGCGGTGGCCAGCGTAACGGCGGTGGCAAGGGCGCCAACGGCGCCAACCGTCGTGAAGCGGTGCCGCAAGGCGCGATGGCGGCGGCATTCGCCAAGCTGAAGCGCTAAGTCCCGGCAGTTCCCCACTCCCGCTCGCGGGAGAGGGGGAAAAACAAAACGCCCCGCTGTTGCGGGGCGTTGTCACATCTGGACCTCGGGAATCAGATTTCTACCTTCGTCCCAAGCTCCACCACGCGGTTGGCCGGAATCGAGAAGAAGTCCGACGGTTTCGCGCCGTTCTGATGCATCCACGCGAACAAGCTTTCGCGCCACATCGACATACCCGGCAGCTTCGACGGAATCACCGATTCGCGCGCGATGAAGAATGAGGTTTCCATCAGCTCGAATTGCATGCCGAGCTTGCGCTGGGCCAGATCCAGCACCCGCTGCACATCAGGCGTTTCCTTGAAGCCGTATTCGGACTTGAGGATGTAGACGCCGCCGCCCAGATCCTTGCAACTCAGGCGCTCGTCGTCGTCCACGTACGGAATGTCGCGCGTCACGAACTGCAGGAAAACCACCCGCTCGTGCAGCACGCGGTTGTGCTTGAGGTTGTGCAGCAGCGACACCGGCACCGATTCGGTGTTGCCGGTCAGGAACACGGCCGTGCCCTCCACGCGATGCGGCGGGTGCGCCAGCAGGCCGGCGATAAACGGCTCCAGCGGAATGCCATCTTCCAGACTACGCGCGCGCAGCAGCTTGCGACCACTGTGCCAGGTCATCAACAGGAAGAACGCGCTACCACCCATCAGCAGCGGGAACCAGCCGCCCTCGGCGATCTTGAGCAGATTGGCCGCGAAGAACGACATGTCGACCACCAGGAACGTCAGACTGATCAGCGTCACCAGTGCAGGGTTCCACTTCCAGACGTTGCGCATCACCAGCGCGGCCAGGAACGTGGTGATCACCATCGTCGTGGTCACGGCGATACCGTACGCGGCCGCCAGGTTATCGGACTTCTTGAAGGCCAGCACCACGCAGATCACAAGTACCAGCAGGATCCAGTTGATCACAGGCATGTAGATCTGGCCAATCTCCGCCGCCGACGTATAGCGGATACGCATCCGCGGCATGAAACCAAGCTGGATGGCCTGGCTCGTCAGCGAGAACGCTCCCGAGATCACGGCCTGCGACGCAATCACCGTGGCCGCGGTGGCCAGCAACACCATCGGCAATTGCAGCGCCGACGGCACCATCAGGTAGAAAGGATTTTCGATCGCGTCGGGGTTGCCCAGCAGCATCGCCCCCTGGCCAAAGTAGTTCAGGATCAGGCACGGCATGACCAGCACGAACCAGGCCGTGCGGATCGGCTTCGCGCCGAAGTGGCCCATATCGGCGTAGAGCGCCTCCGCGCCAGTCAGCACCAGGAACACGCTACCCAGCACGATGAACGCCTGGAGCGAGTGGTCATGCAGGAATGACACCGCATAGACCGGGTTGATGGCCTTGACGATCCCGGGTGCCTGCACCAAATGGATCAGGCCCAGCGCGCCGAGCGCCAGGAACCACACCACCATGATCGGCCCGAACAGCTTGCCCACCACATGCGTGCCGCTGCGCTGGATAAAGAACAGCAAGGCCAGGATCAGCAGTGTGATCGGAATCACGAAGTGGGAAAGCCCCGGCGCGGCAATCTCCAGCCCTTCGACGGCAGACAGCACCGAGATGGCCGGCGTGATCACCGCGTCGCCGTAGAACATGCACGCGCCGAAGATGCCGAACATCATGATCAGCTTGGCCATGCGTGACCGTGGCGCCGCCGTGCGCAAGGCCAGCGCCATCAGCGCCAGAATGCCGCCCTCGCCGTTGTTGTCGGCCCGCATCACGAACATCACGTACTTCAGCGACACGACGATGACAAAGGCCCAGAACAGCATCGAGATGATGCCGAGCACCGCATCGGGACTGAACGGAATGCCATGTTCCGGGCTGAAGCATTCCTTGAGCGAGTAAAGGGGACTGGTGCCGATATCGCCGAAGACGACACCGATCGCGCCGACCACGAGCGCACGGGAGCTCGGGCTTTCGACGTAGTAGTGACTGGTTGTGGATTGAGTCATGGATTTGGGTCTGGTGGACCGGCTCGCGCCTCTCCGGCCTGACTTCGGCTCACCCGGCGGGCTGCCGGACATAAAACCTACCGATGTGGTGATTCAGGCACAAATTCTCTCGCGCAAGCGGCTCCGGTCCCCGATGGGGCGGTATGGCCGTCTCTGCCTCTATTGCATTGCACAAACGCGCGCATTCTAGATGAAGTGCTGTAAGACGACCACTGTGGAAGATGCCCGTGTTGCCAATGCGACCGAACAAGCATGGAAGCGAAGTGGGCCATGGTCAAGCCCTGGTCACCCTTCGCGGTGGGTTGCCCCACCAAACGAGCGTTGCGGACAAGCCACACTGGCGCCCCATGGCGGGCCGCCGATTCTGGAAATCAAACGCCCAGGTAACGGTCCAGCGCGGCCGGCGCGGCGGCCAGATCGGCGGCGGGCCCGGACATGACCACCAGCCCCTTTTCCAGCACGACCACCCGGTCCACATGGGCCAGCACGGCCCGGTAGTTTCGGTCGACAACCACCGACGCGATCCCCGTCGCCCGTATCGTGGCGATCACATTCCAGATCTCATGGACGATCTTGGGCGCCAGCCCTTCGGTAGCCTCGTCCAGGATCAGGCAATCCGGGTTGGTCATCAGCGCGCGGCCGATCGACAGCATCTGCTGTTCGCCGCCCGACAACTGCTGCCCGCCGTGCGACAACCGCTCTTTCAGGCGCGGGAACAGGTCCAGCACGCGGGCCTCGTCCCAATCCTTGCGGCCCTGGCTCCCGGCACGCGCAGCCATCAACAGGTTCTCGCGCACGCTCAGGTTAGGAAATATCCCCCGCCCTTCCGGGACATAGGCGATACCGAGCCGGGCGACCTCATGCGGCCGCGCGCGCGACATATCGCGCCCCACCACGCGGATCCCGCCTTCACGTTCGCGCACGTGGCCCAGCAGCGTCCGCAGCAACGTGCTCTTGCCCATACCGTTGCGACCAAGCAAACCAACCGACTCGCCGGCGCCGACGCGAAAGTCGATCCCGCGCAGCACGTGGCTCGATCCATACCAGGCGTTGACGCCATCTGCGTCAATGATCGCGGCATGGCTCATGCGGCCTCCTCTTCGCCGAGATAGGCCAGTTGCACTTCCCGATTGGCGCGGATGCTGGCCGGATCGCCGGTGGCGATCACCGTGCCGTTCACCATCACCGTGATGCGATCGGCCACGGCAAACACGGCCTCCATGTCGTGCTCGACCAGCAGGATCGCGTGGCCCTCCTTCAGGCCGCGCAGCAGGTCAAGCATCCGCTCCGACTCCTCGGCCCCCATGCCAGCCAGCGGTTCGTCGAGCAGCAGTGCCACGGGCTCGGTCGCGAGACACATGGCCACCTCGAGCTGGCGCTTCTGGCCATGCGCGAGATCGCTGGCAAGCCGGCCAGCGTGCTGCATCAGCCCTGCCCGTTCGAGCGCCTCGTCGGCCAGCGCGCGGCTCGTGCGGCAGCCCTGCGCCGGCTCCCAGAGCCGCCAGGCCCGCTGCGCGCGCGATTGCGCCGCAAGCCGGCAATTCTCGCGCACGGTCAGCGGCAGGAAGATGTTGTTGCGCTGGTAGCTGCGACCAATGCCGTGGCGCGCCAGCTTGGGCTGCGCCCAGCCCGTGACATCGCGCCCTTGCAATTGCAGCCGGCCCTCCGATGGTGGCAGTTCGCCCGACAACAGGTTGATCAGTGTCGACTTGCCGGCGCCGTTGGTGCCGATCACCGCATGGATCTCGTGCAGATGCAGGGCCAGGTCCACGCTGTTGACCGCCGTGAGCCCGCCAAATCGGCGCGTCAGGCTTTGCGCATCGAGTACCGGAACCGATGGGATCGTGTTCATACGGCCTCCCGGCTGCGTGTGTTCGATTCGGTGGCCGCGCCCGCCCGCCGCGCGCGACGCGGAGAACGATGCCGCAGTACCGCCGGCACGCTGACCAGCCCGCGCGGCAGCAACGCCACCGCCAGGATGATGAAACCGCCCATCAGCAGCTGCCAGTGCTTGGTCAACGTGCCGAACCATTCGGCCAGCAGCACGAACGAGAACGCACCCAGCACGGCGCCAGCCAGGCTGCCGACGCCGCCAAGAATCACCATCAGCATCGCGTTGCCCGACTGGTGCCAGGAAGCAATCTCGGGATTCACGAAACCGAACTGGATCGCATAGAGGTACCCAGCCAGCCCCGCGAACGCACCGCCCACGACGAACGCCCCGAGCTGATAGCGATAGGTGCCGAACCCGGCCGCCCGCATCCGCTGCTCGTTGTGCCGGATCCCCACCAGCGCGTGGCCGAAGCGGGAACGCAGCAGCAAGGTCAGCGCGGCCACGGTCAGCGCCAGCGCAACGAGCACCAGCCAATAGAACTGCACAGGGTCGTTGACGGTCACCGGTCGCGCCGAAAACAGCCCGAACTCGGGACGGAAGTAGATGTAGGTGCCGTCGCTGCCACCGGCGATCTTCGTGTCGTGGAACACGAAGTACACCATCTGCGCGAAGGCCAGCGTGACCATGATGAAGTAGATGCCGCGCGTGCGCAGCACGAGCGCGCCAACCACCAGCGCCAGCGCGGCCGCCGCGCCCACGGCGCCGAACAGCAACAGCCAGCCATTGCCCGGCCCGCTCTCGGGCGCCAGCATCGCCGTGGCATAGGCGGCCATCGCGAAGTAGGCGGCGTGGCCCAGGCTCACCAGTCCGGTGTAGCCAATCAGCAGCTGCAGCGACAGCGCGAAGATCGCCATGATCATGACCTTGCTGAGCAGCTCGATGTAGTACTTGTGGCTGTCGGCGGTCAGCAGCATCGGCATGGTGCAGAGCACGGCCAAGGCCACCAGCCAGCCAGCGGCCGCCATCCAGCCCGGGCGGCGGATGTCCTGTCGTGGCGGTGTCAAGGAATCGGAATGCATGTCAGGATTTCCTGCTCAGCCCGCGCGGAACAGCCCCTGGGGCTTCCACAGCAGGATCACGGCCATCAGCAGGTAGACCAGCACGCCAGCCGCATCCTGCCAGAACACCTTGCCGAACGTATCGACGAAGCCGATCAGCAGCGACGCCACCAGCGCACCCTTGACCGAGCCGATACCGCCGATCACGACCACGACGAAGCAGATGATCAGCACCTGCCCGCCCATGCCCGGGTAGACCGAGGAAACAGGCGCGGCGATCATGCCTGCCAGCACGGCCAGGGCCACGCCGAGCGCGAACACGAAGCGATAGAGCACGGTCACGTTGACGCCAAGCGACTGCACCATCTCGCGGTTCGTGGCGCCGGCGCGGATCATCATGCCCACGCGCGTGCGGCGAATCACGTAGTACATCGCGCCGGCCACCAACAGGCAGACGGCCGAGATGAACAGGCGATACACCGGATAGGTCATGTCGTTGCCCACCGGCAGCGACCAGTCGAGCAGCGACGGCACTTGCACACCGTGCACGTCGTCGCCCACCAGGATGCTGCGCAACTCCTCGAATACCAGGATTAGCCCGTATGTCATCAGCACCTGTTGCAGATGGTCTCGCTGATACAGGTAGCTGAAGAAGGCCCACTCCAGCACGTACCCGAACAGCACGGCCAGCACGATGCCGAGCGGCAGCGCAATGAACAGGTTGCCCGTCAGGCTGGCCAGCGTGAATGCCAGATAGGCCCCCAGCATGTAGAAGCTGCCATGTGCGAGATTGATCACGCCCATGATGCCGAAGATCAGCGTCAAGCCGCTGGCCACGAGGAACAGCAGCAGCCCGTACTGCACGCTGTTCAGGCACTGAATCAGAAACGAGACAAGGTCCATCGCGATGCCGCTTTCCAACGTGCGATTACAGGCGGCAGCCGCGCGCCGGATCGGCCAGCGCCTTCACGGCGACGCTGCTGACCTTGTTGTCGCGGCCATCGACCTTGCGCAGATAGAAGTCCTGCACCGGGTTGTGCGCCTTCGACAGCGTGAAGGCGCCACGCGGGCTATCCACCTTCGCGGCTTCCATCGCCTTGATGACCTCCGGCTTGCGCGACATGTCGCCCTTGACCGCATTGGCGCCAGCCGCCAGCAGTTGCGCGGCATCGTAGCCTTGTACCGCGTAGACATCGGGCTGCAGCTTGTACAACTTGGCGTAGTCGAGCCGGAAGCTCTTGTCGCGCGGATTGGTCAGGCCATCGGCATAGTGCAGCGTGGTCTCCAGACCCTGCGCCGCGGCACCCTGCGCCTCGAGCGTGCCGTCGGTCAGGAAGCCTGATGCGTACAGCGGAATCTTGTCCTTGAGACCGGCGGCCTGCCAGTCCTTGACGAACTTGACCGCGCCGCCGCCGGCGAAGAACACGAACACGGCGTCGGGCTTGATCGAAGCCACTTCGGTAATCAACGCCTGGAATTCGACATTCGGGAACGGCAGGCTCAACTCCTTCACCACCTTGCCGCCCTTGGCTTCGAACGCTTCCTTGAAGCCCTTGACCGACTGCTCGCCCGCTGCGTATTTCCACGTCAGCGTGACCACCTTCTTCAGGCCGCGATCCGCCAGCACATGGCCCATTGCATAGCCCGGCTGCCAGTTCGAGAACGACGAGCGGAAGATGTTGGAGCCGCACAGCGGCCCGGTGGCTTCGTCCACGCCGGCATTGGGAATGATCAGCAGCGTATTGTTTTCCTTGGCCACCTTGACGATGCCCATTTGCACGCCCGAATGAACCGTGCCGACCACCACGTCGACCTGGTCGCGCTTGATCAGCTTGGTGGCATTCTCCGGCGCCTTGGCCGGATCGGACTCGTCATCGACCTTGAAGTATTCAACCTCGCGGCCGCCCAGCTTGCCGCCCTGCTCCTGCACGTACATCCGGAAGCCATTTTCGATAGCCCCGCCGAGGGCGGCATAAGTGCCCGTGTACGGCAGCATGAAGCCGACCTTGATCTTGCCGGATGTGGCCGGCGCGCTCTGGGCCAGTGCCACGGACCCCGTGGCGAGCAGCGTGGCGACGGCGAGGCAGGCTGGCAATAGCCTGCGCGATGCATTGCGATGCATGGGGGTCTCCTCCCTGGTGGTCTGAAGCCTTTGGTTTCAAGCCATTTGGCCCGCGGTACGGCAGCGTTCCTGCCGTCAGGGCCAATTATTTTATATTTGAAGTATGTGTGTTTATAAACGCCACGGCTGCCGCCGTCAATGCGCCGGACTGGTCCCGGTGCGGCGAATGTCCACACCGCGCGAGTTTAAGCAGCACCGTCTGCGGCGCATATCGCTGGATACCCTCGATTTGCTCCATCGTGCCGTACTCGTCGTCCTCGCCCTGTACCGCCAGCACCGGGCAGCGGATGTCGGACAACAACGGGCGCAGGTCGAAGCGGCGGAAGTCGGGGTTGAGCCAGATGTCGTTCCATCCCCAGAATGCCGAATCGACATCATGGTGGTGACGCGCGAGCTTCTCGCGCAGATCTGTCTGCAGATAGGTCTCGCGCGTGACGGCGATGCTGCGCACGGACAGGTCTTCAACGATGATGTGCGGCGCCAGCACCGTCAGGCCATCGACCGCATCCGGAAAGCTCGCCGCGTGAATCAGCGCGATCGACCCGCCGTCGCTGTGTCCGAGCAGCCACGGCTTGCCATGGCGGCGACCCGGCCCGATATCCAGCGCCTCGAACAAGGCCGGCAGCGCCTCCCGCGCCTGCCGGTGCATGAAATCGACGCCCCATCTCTCTGCATGCGGGCGCGGCGTGGAGCCCCCGTAGCCATAGCGCGAAAATACAAGCCCACGGAAATCACCGGCTTCGCAGAACTGGCGCGGAAAGTCCCGCCACATGCTGATCGAGCCCAGCCCCTCATGCAGGAAGACCACGAGCGGCCGCGTCATCCGTTCCGCGCGCAGCCATTGGTACTCGATGTCGATACTGCGTCCGTCGAACGGAATCTGAACGATGTCGGTATGCATGTCAGCGCTGCCGTGCGGCTTCCTCGCGCTGGCGCAGCCGGAAACGCTGGATCTTGCCAGTGGCGGTCTTGGGCAACTCTTCGACACATTCGATCTGCCGCGGATACTTGTACGGCGCGAGGCGGGACTTCACGAACGCCTGCAGTTCCGCGGCCATGCCTTCGTGCCATTGCTGGCCCGGCCGCATCACCACGAACGCCTTCGGCTTGATCAGGTCGTCCGCATCGGCCACGCCGATCACCGCGGCCTCGAGCACCGCCGGATGCAGGGCCAGCGCGGCCTCCACCTCGAATGGCGAAACGTAGATGCCGCCGACCTTGAGCATGTCATCGCTGCGGCCCGCGTAGGTGAAATAGCCGTCGGCGTCGCACACGTACTTGTCACCGCTGCGCGTCCAGGCGCCAACGAACGTGTCGCGGCTCTTCTCGCGATTGCACCAGTACATCAGCGCGGCCGATGGGCCTTTGATATAGAGGTCCCCAACTTCGCCGGGCGCGCAGGGCTCGCCTCGCTCGTCGAGCAGTTTCAATTCGTAGCCCGGCACCGGCTTGCCCGTGGTGCCATAGCGCACCTCGCCTGGCCGGTTCGACAAGAAGATGTGCAGCATCTCGGTGGAACCAATGCCGTCGAGGATGTCGCACCCGAAATGCGCGAGAAAGCGGTTGCCGATGTCCTGGGGCAGTGCCTCACCTGCTGACGTGCACACACGCATCGCCACATCGGCGCGCGGCGGCAAATCTGGCGAGGCGAGCATACCGGCGAACAGCGTGGGCACCCCACAGAACACAGTGGGACGATGGGTGGTCAGCCGCTGGAACACGGCCTGCGGGGTTGGCCGTTCGGCCATCAGGATCGTCGTGGCGCCCACCGCCAGCGGAAACGTCAGCGCGTTGCCGAGCCCATAGGCAAAGAACAGCTTGGCCGCCGAGAACACGGTGTCGTCCTCACGGATGCCCAGCACGCGACGCGCATAGAGGTCGGCGGTGTGAAACAGGTTGCCATGCGTGTGGACCGTGCCCTTGGGCCGACCGGTCGACCCGGACGAGTACAACCAGAACGCCATATCGTCGGGCCCGGTTGCGACGGATTGCGCCAACGGCGGCGCGCTCGCCGCCATGGCGCTGACCGTGTTGGCCGCGTTGGCCGAATCCTCGGTATGCGGCGCGGCCACGATCAGATCCGGTGTGACACCCGCCTTGGTCATAGCCGCGCGCATCGTCGGCAGCAATTGCGCCGAGACCACCACCGCCCGCGCCCCGCTGTGCTCCAGCATGTAGGCGTAGTCCTCGGTCGTCAGCAGCGTATTGACCGCCACCGGCACCACGCCGGCAAGCAGGCAGCCAAGAAACACGGTGGGAAAATCGATCGTATCGAACGCGCAGAGCAGTACACGTTCCTCGCGGCGGAAGCCCGCCCGCACCAGCGCGCCGGCGAAACGGCGGCAGCGCTCGTCGAGTTCGGCGAAAGTCAGACTGCCCGCGTCATCAATGTATGCCGTCCTGACGCCCCGTCCTGCGACAAGGTTGCGTGTCAGCAAATCCTCGGCGGCGTTATAGCGCGGCGGCAACGCGGCAATCGCCGTTTCGGCATGGGGGTCGGTCGATGCGGCGGCGCAGCCGGCCTGGCCAACGCTCGAGATCGGGGGCGTCATGTCTCCACTCCTCTGGCCATCCGGCGGTCTCGAACAACACTGCGCGCGGCATGGCATCCAGCAGGTTTGTCTTTTTGTGCCGACAGCCATGGAAGGTTGCCGACGATGTGCGATGCATTTTATTGCATATCGACTATTATGCAAGCAAGGGTATGCACTATATGACCGCAGAGGCACGGATCCGCCGCGCACTTTCCTGCACGTATAATGCCGCCGCTCCGATTGTGGAATCCCAAACGCCCTGAACCATGCGCCGCGACCCTGATCCGCTTATGACCGCCGAAGGCCGCCCGGACAACCGCGCGGCCGGAGAACGGGACCCGTATCTCACGCATCTGGGTGAGCGCATCCGCTCACTGCGCGCGGCACGCGGCATGTCGCGCAAGGATCTGGCGCGCGGCGCGGACGTATCGGAACGCTATCTCGCCAATCTCGAAACCGGCACCGGCAATGCATCGGTGCTGCTGTTGCGGCAGGTCGCCAACGCGCTGGACGTGCCACTGCCCGTGGTGCTGGCGGAGGTCGACGGCCATGCCGACGCGGGCGGCGCGGGCAACCCTCGCGCCACAGAGTTCTCGCAACTGATTCAGTGGCTCGCACAACTGCCGGCGAGCGATCTGGCCCGCGTGCGGGAAGCCGCGCGGCACGCGCTGTCACCGACGGAATCCCGTGACGCCCGCCATCGCCGCATCGCGTTGATCGGCCTGCGCGGCGCGGGCAAATCGACGCTGGGCCGCGCGCTCGCAGCCGCGGAGGACATGCCGTTCGTCGAACTGAACGCCGCCATCGAAAAGGAAGCTGGCGCGAGCCTTTCCGAGATCCATTCGCTGTACGGCCAGGCCGCGTATCGCCGCTACGAAATGCGCGCGCTGGAGCGCGTGCTGCGCGAGAACGACACCATGGTGCTGGCCACGCCGGGCAGCCTGGTTTCCGAACCCGCCACGTTCAACCTGCTGCTGTCGCGGTGCTTCACGATCTGGGTGCGCACGTCACCCGAGGAACACATGGCGCGCGTGGTAGCGCAAGGCGACATGCGGCCGATGGAAGGCAACCGCGAGGCGATGACCGACCTGCGGCGCATCCTGCAAGCCCGCACGCCACTCTATTCGCGCGCGGACGCCTCGATCGACACCAGCGGCCAGGATGCCGCCACGTCACTGCACACGCTGCAGGCGCAGATCCTGCACACGCGGGCCTGACACCCCTCCCTTCAGTTTTTTCTTCGCAACGGGCTTGCGCGATCTTGCATCGCCTCGATTGATGCACTATATTTCATGCCAGAAGATAAGGCACTATAGTGCATCAAGGAGACAGCCCTCATGTCGGATACCGCCCCCATCGCATCCAGCGCCCCCGTCACGTTCGAGCGCGACCCCGAGCAATACCGTCACTGGCAACTTACGTTTGAGGGCCCTGTCGCCACGCTGGCGATGAACGTCGATGAGGAAGGCGGACTGCGCCCCGGCTATGCGCTGAAGCTGAACTCCTATGATCTGGGCGTCGACATCGAACTGCACGATGCCCTGCAGCGCATTCGCTTCGAACATCCGGAAGTGCGCACCGTGGTGATGACGAGCACGAAAGATCGCATCTTCTGCTCGGGCGCCAACATCTTCATGCTCGGCAAGTCCAGCCACGCGTGGAAGGTCAACTTCTGCAAGTTCACGAACGAGACCCGTAACGGCATCGAGGACGCCAGCCTCCACTCGGGCATCAAGTTCATCGCCGCCTGCAACGGCACCACGGCGGGCGGCGGCTACGAGCTGGCGCTGGCCTGCGACGAGATCGTGCTGGTTGACGACCGCTCCTCGGCCGTGAGCCTGCCCGAAGTGCCGCTGCTGGGCGTGCTGCCGGGCACCGGCGGCCTGACGCGCGTCACCGACAAGCGCCATGTGCGCCGCGACCACGCCGACATCTTCTGCCTGACCACCGAAGGGGTGCGCGGGCAACGCGCCAAGGACTGGAAGCTTGTCGACGAGGTGGTGAAACCCGCACGCTTTGCCGAATACGTGCGCGAACGCGCGCAGGCGCTGGCCGCCCAGAGCGACCGCCCTGCCGATACACAGGGCGTGAGACTGACGCCACTGACGCGCGCCGTGACCGCCGAAGGCTATCGGTACGAAACCGTTCGCGTCGACATCGACCATGAGTCACGCCGCGCAACGATCACCGTGTCGGCGCCCGACGCCGGTCAGCCCCGGGATCTGGCCGGCATCCTCGCCGCCGGCGCCCAGTGGTGGCCACTCAAGATGGCACGCGAACTGGACGACGCCATCCTGACGCTGCGCACCAATCATCTCGATATCGGCATGTGGATCCTCAAGACCACCGGCGATGCCGCCCAAGTGCTGGCGGCCGATGCGCTGATGGATGCCCATGCCGGCCACTGGTTCGTGCGCGAGACGATCGGCATGCTGCGCCGCACGCTGGCGCGCCTGGATGTGTCGTCGCGCAGCCTGTTCGCGCTGGTGGAACCGGGCTCCTGCTTTGCCGGCACGCTGCTGGAACTGGTGCTGGCCGCGGACCGCGCCTACATGCTGCAACTGCCCGACACGCCGGACGAAGCTCCCCGCGTTCATGCCGACGTTGCCAACTTCGGCCGCTATCCGATGCCGAACGGCCTGACGCGCCTGGCCGCACGCTTCTATGAAGATGCCAACGCCATCGCCGCCGTGCGCGAACAGGCCGGCAAGCCGCTCGACGGCCCCGCCGCCGAAGCCGTTGGCCTGATCACGGCCGCGCTCGACGACATCGACTGGGAGGACGAAATCCGTATTGCCACCGAGGAACGCGCGAGCCTGTCGCCCGACGCCCTGACCGGCCTGGAAGCCAACCTGCGCTTCGGCGGGCGAGAAACGATGGAAACGCGCATTTTCGGCCGCCTGACGGCCTGGCAGAACTGGATCTTCAACCGGCCCAACGCGGTCGGCGAACACGGCGCGCTCAAGGTATTCGGCACCGGCAACAAGGCACGCTTCGACTGGGATCGGGTCTGACGACTGTCCGATCTGACGGCAAATATAAAAGGAGACCCGCAATGAGCATCGACTACAGCCAGAAGATTCCGAACAACGTGAACCTCTCCGAGGACCGCACGCTGCAGCGCGCGCTCGAACACTGGCAGCCGGCGTTCCTGGACTGGTGGCGCGACATGGGGCCGGACGGCTCGCACAACTTCGATGTCTACCTGCGCACCGCGGTCTCCGTCGATCCATCAGGCTGGGCGCACTTCGAGCACGTGAAGATGCCCGACTATCGCTGGGGCATCTTCCTGCAGCCGGCGGACCCCAATCGCCGGATTCACTTTGGCGAGCACAAAGGTGAAGCGGCCTGGCAGGAAGTCCCGGGCGAACACCGCGCCAATCTGCGCCGCATCATCGTCACGCAGGGTGACACGGAACCGGCATCGGTGGAGCAGCAACGCCATCTGGGCCTGACCGCGCCGTCGCTCTATGACCTGCGCAACTTGTTCCAGGTCAACGTGGAAGAAGGCCGACACCTGTGGGCCATGGTCTACCTGCTGCACCGCCATTTCGGTCGCGACGGCCGTGAGGAAGCGGAAGCGCTGCTGGGCCGCCGCTCGGGTGACGAGGACAATCCACGCATCCTGGGCGCGTTCAACGAGCGGACCCCGGACTGGCTGTCGTTCTTCATGTTTACCTACTTCACCGATCGCGACGGCAAGTTCCAGCTCTGCGCGCTGGCTGAATCTGGCTTCGACCCGCTTGCGCGCACCACGCGCTTCATGCTGACCGAGGAAGCACACCATATGTTTGTGGGTGAGTCCGGCGTCTCTCGAGTGATCCAGCGCACCTGCGAGGTCATGCGTGAGCGCGACATCCAGGACCCGGCGGACGTGCGCGCCGCTGGCGTGATCGACCTGGAAACGATCCAGCGCTACCTGAACTTCCACTACAGCGTCACGATCGACCTGTTCGGGGCGGACCAGTCCTCCAACGCCGCCACGTTCTACAGCGCCGGCCTCAAGGGTCGCTTCGACGAAGGCAAGCGCGACGATGACCACTTGCTCAAGGGCGACGTGTACCGCATCCTCGACGTCCGGGATGGCAAGCTGACCGAGCGTGAAGTGCCGATGCTGAATGCGTTGAACGAGGTGCTGCGCGACGACTACATTAAAGACTCCATGGGCGGCGTGGCACGCTGGAACAAGGTCATCGAGAAGGCGGGCATCCCATTCCGCCTGACCGTGCCGCACAAGGCGTTCAACCGCAAGATCGGCACCTTCGCGAACCTGCACGTGTCGCCCACCGGCGAAATATTGACGACCGCCGAATGGGAAGCCAACAAGGACAAATGGCTGGCGACTGAACAAGATCGCAAGTACGTGGCTTCGCTGATGGGGAGGGTGGTAGAACCCGGCAAGTACGCCAACTGGATCGCGCCGCCGGCAGTTGGCATCAACCGCCAGCCGGTTGATTTCGAGTACGTTCGTTTCAACTGACGACCTATCCATCGAGGCTGACGATCATGGGCGCCGCCGACATCATCAAGCAACATCTGATCGACCCGGAAATCTGCATTCGCTGCAATACCTGCGAAGACACGTGCCCGATAGATGCCATCACTCACGACGACCGCAACTACGTGGTCAAGGCTGACGTCTGCAATGCGTGCAATGCATGCCTGTCGCCCTGCCCCACCGGCGCCATCGACAATTGGCGCACGATGCTCAAGGGCCAGGCCTACACCATCGAAGCCCAGTTGACCTGGGACGAACTGCCGGAAGAGGTACCGCTGCCCGAAGCGGAGATCGAGGCAGCGGCTGCAGCCGGACAGGTCATCGATGAAGCGTCGCGCGGCAGCAAATCCGTGGCCGTTCAGGAGGTGGAGACCAGCCGGCATACGTCATCCAGGGCACCGTGGTCGGCCGCGCATCCGTACGTCAACCTGCACGGCGTGCGCGAGCCGGTGACCGCCACGGTGGCCGGCAACTACCGGCTGACCGCCGAGGATGCATCGAGCGACATCCATCACATCGTGCTCGATTTCGGCAATCACTTCTTTCCGGTGCTGGAAGGTCAGGCAATCGGGATCGTGCCGCCCGGCACCGATGCATCCGGAAAGCCGCACTACATCCGCATGTATTCGGTGGCCAGCCCGCGCGACGGAGAGCGGCCGGGTTACAACAACCTCGCGCTGACCGTGAAGCGCGTGGACACCGATCACGATGGCAACCCAGTGCGCGGCGTGGCGTCGAACTTCCTGTGCGACCTGGCCAAGGGCGACCCGGTGCAGGTGGTCGGGCCGTTCGGCAGCACATTCCTGATGCCGAACCACCGCGAAGCGAGCGTGATGATGATCTGCACCGGTACCGGGTCCGCGCCGATGCGGGCAATGACCGAGCGTATGCGCCGCAACATGGACCACTTCAGCGGTCGCCGGCTGCTGTTCTTCGGCGCCCGCAATCGGCGGGAACTGCCCTACTTTGGCCCGCTGCTGAAGCTACCCAAGGACTTCCTGGACATCCACTTCGCGTTCTCGCGCGATCCGGAGGTACCGCGCCGGTATGTGCAGGACGCCATTCGCGAGGCCTCGGCCCAGGTGGCCGCGTTGCTGGCAGACCCGCATGGTCATATCTACATCTGCGGACTCAAGGGGATGGAGGAAGGCGTGCTGGATGCATTCGCCGAGGTCTGCGCCACGTCGGGTCAGTCGTGGCAGGACATCGAGCCGCGTCTGCGTGCCGAAGGTCGCCTGCATATCGAAACGTATTAGGAACGGGATCGGGAAACGGAATCACCACAGGAATCAACACCATTTGCAGCTTCCCTTCTGAAACCGGGTGCCTATAATGTTTCTCAAGAAACAGGAGCATAGGCGATGCAATCTGGTCAGATTCCGACGCCGGACCCCGGAAGTGCCCCCGATCCTGGCGTAACGCTCACCAAGGCCGTGATGCGCGCGGCTGGCTTTCTCGGCATCAGCCAGGCCATCGTGGCCAGCGTGCTGGGGATCAGCACCGCTTCGGTTTCGCGCATGGCCTCGGGCGGCTACGTGCTCGACGCCCATCGCAAGGAATGGGAGTTCGCCGTCCTGTTCGTGCGCCTGTTCCGCTCGCTCGATGCCATCCTTGGCCACGAGGAACAGGCGCGGCTCTGGCTGACCCACGACAATCTCGCACTCGGCGGCAAGCCGCTCGAACTGATCCGCACAACGGAGGGCATCGTACGTGTCGTTCACTACCTGGACGCCACCCGCGGTCGCATCTGAGCGCAAGCCGTTCGCGCTCAGGCTCTGGCGGGCGGTAGAAGCGCAACACGTGGTGTCGACCATGCCGCTGGTCGACACGCTCGAGGAGCAGGCCGTGCTGGAGGCCGTCCTCGACGCCGGCAAGCCCGTCGTGCCACTCGATGCGCGGCATCTGCACTATCTGATCTACACGCCGTTCCGCTACCCGCCCGCCGCCGAGGGCTCACGCTTTCGCGGCCCTCAGGACATCGGTGTGTTCTATGGCGCCGAAGCCATTCGCACGGCCTGCGCGGAGCTTGGATTCTGGCGCTGGCGGTTCCTGCAGGACAGTCCGGCGTTGCCGCGCATCGATGCGCGCGCGCAAACCCTGTTCCAGGTCAGCGTGAAGACCGACGGCGTGGCACTCGATACGCCGCCGTTTGTGGAAGACGGCGCGCGCTGGACCGACGCCAACCAGCATGACGAATGTCAGGCGTTCGGGCGCACCGCGCGCGAAGCAGGCATCGGCATGATCCGGTACACATCGGCGCGTGACCCCGTGCACGGCGCTTGCGCCGCCATCCTCACCCCCCGCGCCTTCGACGTGCCCGAGCCGCTCGCCACCACTACCTGGATGCTGACCGTACGCCGCGACCGCGTGATGTGGCAACGCGACGACCTGCAGCAACGCGACAGTTTCGAGTTCGAAGGTGCCTGGTGGGATGCCCTACGGCAGCGCACAAGCGAAAGTCCTTCCACACCCTGAACCGACTGCCACGCGCAACGATCTAACCCTTGTCGGCAGGCCATCCAGCGTGTCTCCGCAATTATTCGGATGTTTCTGTTGCATTGCGTCAACGACTCACCTATAATCACAGCTTCGACGGACGCGGGGTGGAGCAGTTGGCAGCTCGTCGGGCTCATAACCCGAAGGTCGCAGGTTCAAGTCCTGCCCCCGCAACCAACCGATCGTCGCACAGCAAACCCGCCTATTGGCGGGTTTTTTGTTTGCCATGGCGCACACGCTTTGCATGACGTGCCGGACGGCAGGGGCCATACAGAAGCGCCCCGGCGCGGTGATACACTTGGCGCCATTCCTCCCGAATGCTTCCCTCATGAAATTCTGCTCGAACTGTGGCCATGCGGTAGTTTTGCGCGTGCCTGAAGGCGACAACCGCCCGCGCAGCGTGTGCGATAGCTGCGGCACCATCCACTATGTGAATCCGCGCAATGTCGTGGGCACGATCCCGGTGTGGGAAGACAAGATCCTGATCTGCAAACGCGCAATCGAGCCGCGCTATGGCTTCTGGACGCTGCCGGCGGGGTTCATGGAAATTGGCGAGACCACCGCACAAGCCGCTTCGCGCGAAACGCTGGAGGAAGCCGGCGCCCGCGTGGAAGTGGGTGAACTGTTCTCGATGCTGAACGTGCCACACGTGCATCAAGTGCATCTTTTCTATCTGGCCCGCCTGCTGGACCTGGATGTAGCCCCGGGCGAAGAAAGCCTCGAGGTCAAGCTCGTCGACGAAGCCGATGTGCCTTGGGACGATCTGGCATTCCCCACGGTCATCCACACGCTGCGCTGCTTCTTCGCCGACCGCGCTGCCGGCAGGATCGCCGATAGCAGCTTCCGGTTGCATACACTCGACATCGACAAGCCGATGCGCCCGCTGACCAGCCGCGCCACGGTTACGCCGTAAAAAGCGGCGCCCAACCCGCAGGCTTCCCGCGATTCCAGCCACAACCCCAGCCTCAGAGCATGATCACCTGGCTCGACCCGCAGGACCCGTTTCCACCGGTCGAGCGCGCGCTCGGACCAGCAAGTGACGCGCCGGGGCTCCTTGCGGCCAGCCGCGATCTTTCACCGCAGCGTCTGCTTCTAGCCTATCGACAGGGCATCTTTCCCTGGTACTCGGAGGGCCAGCCCGTTTTGTGGTGGAGCACGGACCCGCGAATGGTGCTGGCCCCGCATGGGCTGAAGATATCGGTGTCGCTACGGAAGACCCTGCGTCGCATCCTGCGGGACCCCGACTGGGAAATTCGCGTCGATGACGATTTCGTCGCCGTGATGCAGGCTTGCGCAATGACCCCACGCGATGGCCAGCTCGGCACCTGGATCACGGACGACATCGTCGCAGCGTACGGCAGCCTGCATCGCCTCGGACTCGCGCACTCTGTCGAGACCTGGTATCGCGGCGAACGCGTTGGCGGTCTCTACGGTGTGGCCCTGGGGCGCATGTTCTACGGCGAGTCGATGTTCGCCCACCGCACGGATGCGTCGAAGATCGCCCTTGCGGCGCTATGCGGATTCCTGGAACGCCACGGCGTGACCATGATCGACTGCCAGCAGGAGACCGATCACCTCGCCTCGCTCGGCGCAGAGCCAATCCCTCGCGAGCAGTTCATTGCACACGTTCGCCAGACGGCTGCCGAAGCCAATATCTCGCCCTGGCGTTTTGACAAATCTGAACTGACGCGCTGGACGTCACAGGCAAGTACCGGACTCTGATTGCACGGATCATCGGGGACAAGTGTCGGCGTCACGTGCCCACACTGGTATCAGCGCCCCCTCGACCCGTACCCGGCGATTGCCCACGCTGCAGCCCCCCACGTACGCGCGGCTACGGGACATTTCGTCTGCTCACCTGGATCCGATCAATTCGCTGATCCATCTGATGCAGGCGTCGATCGACCTGGTCCAGCCGCCCCGTGAGTCGCTTATCCATCTCACCAATCGAATTGGTAAGCCGCTTGTCCATCTCGCCAATTGAATTGGTGAGCCGCTTATCCATCTCAATGATCGACATGGCAAGTGGACTCACCGCAGCCGTGAGCTTTTCCTCCATGATCGCATTCTGATAGCTCATCACCGCGACCAGTGTCGCGCCGCCAGCAGCGATCGCCGCGATCAAGGCGGCGATCTCCGTGATCCTGGACGGCCGCGATTCACGTGGCCCGTGGGTGCTGGCGTCTGCGACGCTGCGCTCGATAGTCTCTGCCTGAATGACCATGGCTGTCATTGCAAATTCTCCGCTGTGTCAGATGACTCACATGCTAGGCGTCCGCCATCCGTCGCACCATGCGAGGAATCTCAAAATGGTGCCTCACCTCGGCAGCACGCCACGGCATTGCCTTGCAGACGTGCGCCGGCCCGCTCTGATAGACTGCCAGACAAGCCCCCGTCCATCTCCGACGCCATGAGCAAGCTGAAGGAACTCCCGCTTTCCGCGCTGCAGTTTTATGCGACGGCGCCCTACGCTTGCAGCTACCTCGAAGGCCGCATGGCACGCTCTCAGGTGGCCACGCCGGCGCACCTGATCAATGCCGACGTCTACTCACGGCTGGTACGGGCTGGCTTCCGGCGCAGCGGCATCTTCACCTACCGCCCCTATTGCGACGAATGCCGCGCCTGCACGCCATGCCGGGTGCTGGTCGAGCAGTTCAGACCCGATCGCAGCCAGCGCCGCGCATGGCGAGACCATCAGGGCCTTCAGGCCCTCGTGGCGCCGCTCACCTACGTCGAGGAGCATTACTCGCTGTATCTGCTTTACCAGTCGATGCGCCATGCCGGCGGCGGCATGGACCAGGACAGCCGCGACCAGTACGAGCAGTTCCTGCTGCAGAGCCGTGTGAACTCCCGTCTGGTGGAGTTTCGTGAACCACCGGGATCCCCGGAAGCGGGACGCCTGCGCATGGTCAGCATGATCGACGTGCTCGACGATGGCCTGTCGTCCGTCTACACGTTCTACGACCCCCTGATCGTGGGCGCGAGCTACGGGACCTACAACATCCTGTGGCAGATCAACCAGACCCGTGAGCTTGGCCTGCCCCACCTGTACCTCGGGTACTGGATTGCCGACAGCCGCAAGATGGCCTACAAGGCACGCTTTCAGCCATTGCAGGTACTCACCGGCAATCAGTGGCACACCTTCGAGGCTCCGGCGGAGGCATCCGGGCAACCTGCACCCGGCCCAGCCCTGGAGTAAGAACGGACGCAGGAGGCGCTACAATGCCGCCTTGGTTCAGACTCCTCGCCGGCCCTGGCCGCGCCCCACCCTCGTGCTCAACGCGCTTTACCCCCTGCTGCGCCCCGCCCTGTTTTCCATGGATGCGGAGGACGCCCACCATTTCACGCTCAATAACCTGATGCGCGCCAAGCGCATGGGGCTGGCCGGATGCATCGGCAACAGCATCGCCGACGACCCGCGCACGGTCATGGGCGTTCGCTTTCCGAATCCGGTCGGCCTGGCGGCCGGCCTGGACAAGGATGGCGCGTATATCGATGGCCTGGCGGCATTCGGCTTCGGCTTCATCGAAGTCGGTACGGTCACACCTCGGGCGCAGCCGGGCAACCCGCGCCCGCGCATGTTCCGACTGCCGCAGGCCGACGCGCTGATCAACCGCATGGGCTTCAACAACGGGGGCGTCGATGCATTCATCCGGAACGTCCAGGCATCCCGCTGGAAGGCCGAAGGCGGTGTGCTGGGGCTCAATATTGGCAAGAACGCCGATACGCCGATCGAGCGCGCGGCAGACGATTACCTGTACTGTCTTGAGCGCGTCTATCCGCACGCAAGCTATGTCACGGTGAATATCTCATCGCCTAACACCAAGAACCTGCGCCAGCTCCAGGGCGCCAGCGAACTCGATAGCCTGCTGTCCACACTCAAGGCCGCCCAGCAGCGCCTGGCCGACCAGCACAAGCGCTACGTGCCCGTGGCGCTCAAGATCGCTCCCGATCTCGACGATGACCAGGTTCGCAACATCGGCGATGCGCTGGTGCGCCACAAGATCGACGGCGTGATCGCCACAAACACGACGATCTCGCGCGACGCCGTGAAGGGCCTGCCTCATGCAGAGGAAGCGGGCGGTCTGTCCGGCCGGCCGGTGTTCGAAGCCTCCACGCGCGTGGTTCGCGCGTTGCGCGAAGTCATTGGCGACGCGCTGCCGATCATCGGTGTAGGCGGCATCTTCAACGGCGCCGATGCGCGCGCCAAGATCGATGCCGGCGCGCAGCTCGTGCAGCTCTACAGCGGCCTGATTTATCGCGGGCCGACGCTGGTACGCGAGTGCGCCAGCGCCCTGCGCCGATAGCGGATTTCAGGCATTCTGTCGGCCGACACGATCCAGGGAAACACCATGAAAAAGATCCGACTCGGCCGCAGCGACCTCGAAGTCTCGCGCATCTGCCTGGGCACGATGACCTTCGGCGAGCAGAACACCGAGGCCGAAGGCCATAGCCAGCTCGACTACGCATTCTCGCGGGGCATCAATTTCATCGACACCGCCGAGATGTACCCGGTCAAGCCGCGCGCCGAGACGTACGGCAGCACCGAGCGCATCATCGGCACCTGGCTGAAGAAGCAGCCGCGTGATCGCGTCGTGCTCGCCAGCAAGGTGGCCGGCCCGGCGCGCAACCCGTGGATACGCAATGGCGGCGATCTGACGCCAGACAGTATCCGCGCTGCGGTCGAAGACTCCCTCAAGCGGCTGCAGACCGACTACATCGACCTCTACCAGATTCATTGGCCGGCGCGTAACGCACCGATTTTCGGCCAGAAGCGCTTCAACCCCGAAGCTGAGCGGCAGTGCGCAACAATTGAGGCACAACTCGAAGCGATGGGCGACCTGGTGCGGGCCGGCAAGATCCGCTACGTCGGCGTGTCAAACGAAACGCCGTGGGGCGTGACGGAGTTCGTCAATGTGGCCGAGCGGCATGGCCTGCCCCGCATCGCCACGATCCAGAACCCGTACAACCTCGTCAACCGCAGCTTCGAGCAGGGGCTGGACGAGACCTGCTTCCGCACCGAGGTCAGCCTGCTGGCGTACAGCCCGCTCGGGTTCGGCCAGTTGACCGGCAAGTACCTGACCGGTGATGCAAACCACCCCGTATTCAACCCCGACGCCGTTGGCCGGCTGACGCGCTTCTCCCCTGACTGGAGCCCGCGCTACATGCGAGCCGAGACGATGGCGGCCGCGGCGCGCTACCAGGAACTCGCCCGCGCGCACGGGATGTCGGGCGCCACATTGGCACTGTCATGGTGCTATTCGCGCTGGTTTATCGCCAGCACGATCATCGGCGCCACGAGCCTTGCGCAACTTAAAGAAAACGTAGACGCCCTGGACACCGCACTTTCAGCCGAGGTGCTGTCGGCCGTTGAGCGCATTCACGCCGAAATCCACAATCCGGCGCAATAATTTGCGGTGCACCTCCCCGGTAGAGGTGTTTTTCAGCAGGATATGGCGCGGTGCGGCATTAAAAGCGAGCCATCCAGGCGGTGAAAATGGTATGCTGCGAGCCTTCGCGCCGTCGTATCCGTTGCGACCGCGCGCGCGCCCGCACCTGCCGCCGGGCGCAGCGCGCCCGCACGCGGACCGACCGGGTCACCCTGCCTGACATGTTTCCAGTGCCAGCAGGCTTACTGTCAGGACGGCGGTCACGTTTTTGCGGCTGATCTAAAGCACCGAACCCTCGGGGGAGAACAAATACATGCTGCGTCTCAAGGCATCCACCAAAACCATCCTCGGCAGCGCAGTCGCGCTGGCTCTGCTCTACGGCGGCGCCGTGCAGGCCCAGACTGTGAAGGTCCTGTCGATCGTGGATCACCCGGCACTCGACGCCATTCGTGACGGCGTGCGCGACGAACTGAAGGCCAACGGCTACGACGCCGACAAGAACCTGAAGTGGGAATACCAAAGCGCCCAGGGCAACACCGGCACGGCCGCCCAGATCGCCCGCAAGTTCGTGGGTGACCAGCCGAACGTGATCGTGGCCATTGCCACGCCGTCGGCGCAGGCCGTGGTGGCTGCCACCAAGTCCGTCCCCGTGGTGTATTCGGGCGTGACCGATCCGGTGGCTGCTCAGCTGGTCAAGAGCTGGGGCGCATCGGGCACCAATGTAACCGGCGTGTCGGACAAGCTGCCGCTGGACAAGCAGGTCGCCCTGATCAAGCGCGTGGTGCCCAAGGCCAAGAACGTGGGCATGGTCTACAACCCGGGTGAAGCCAACTCGGTGGTGGTGGTCAAGGAACTGAAGGCACTGCTGGCCAAGGAAGGCCTGACCCTGAAGGAAGCCGCCGCGCCGCGTACCGTGGACATCGGCCCGGCCGCCAAGAGCCTGATCGGCAAGGTGGACGTGATCTACACGAACACCGACAACAACGTCGTGTCCGCGTATGAATCGCTGGTCAAGGTGGCCAACGAATCGAAGATCCCGCTGGTGGCTTCGGACACCGACAGCGTGAAGCGTGGCGCCATCGCCGCCCTGGGTATCAACTACGGTGACCTGGGCCATCAGACCGGCAAGGTCGTGCTGCGCATCCTGAAGGGTGAAAAGCCGGGCGCGATTGCTTCGCAAACCTCCGACAACCTTGAGCTGTTCGTGAACACGGGCGCCGCCGAGAAGCAAGGCGTCACCCTGTCGCCGGACCTGATCAAGGAAGCCAAGACCGTCATCAAGTAAGACCCAAAGAGGCCGCGCCGCCTACCCTACGAGCGCGGCCTTGAGCGCCCCCAGGGCCCTACCCGGGCCAAACCGGTCGGGCTAGCAACAGGATTTCCCCCAATGTCCCTCTTTTCCCTTCTGGGCGCCCTCGAGATCGGCCTGATCTTCAGTCTCGTAGCGCTCGGGGTGCTGATTTCCTTCCGCATCCTCAATTTCCCCGACCTGACCGTCGACGGCAGCTTCCCATTGGGCGGCGCCGTGGCTGCCACGCTGATCTCGGCCGGGCACGACCCGTTCACCGCCACGGTGGCCGCCATCATCGCCGGCTCGCTGGCCGGTTTCATCACGGGCTGGCTCAACGTGCGACTCAAGATCATGGATCTGCTGGCCAGTATCCTGATGATGATCGCGCTGTACTCGATCAACCTGCGCGTCATGGGCCGCCCGAACGTGCCCCTGATCACCGAACCGACCATCTTCACGATCCTGCAGCCGGAATGGATGCCCGACTACGTGCTGCGCCCGGTAGTGCTGTTCGTGGTGGTCGTGATCGCCAAGGTTGGCCTGGACTGGTTCTTCTCGTCGCAACTTGGCCTGGCGATGCGCGCCACCGGCGCCAACCCGCGCATGGCCCGCGCCCAGGGCGTGCCCACCGGCCGCGCGACGCTGGCCGGCATGGCGCTCTCCAATGCGCTCGTCGCACTGGCGGGCGCGTTGTTCGCGCAGACGCAAGGCGGCTCCGACATTTCGATGGGTATCGGCACGATCGTGATTGGCCTGGCCGCCGTGATCATCGGCGAAACGATCATTCCGGCACGACGTCTGGTGTACGTCACGCTGGCTGTGGTGGTTGGCGCAATCCTCTATCGCTTCTTCATCGCGCTGGCGTTGAACAGCGAGTTCATCGGCCTCAAGGCACAGGATCTGAACCTGGTGACGGCTGCCCTCGTGACGCTGGCGCTGGTGCTGCCGGCCACGCGCAAGAAGCTGTTCGCCCGCAAGAACGGAGGTGCCTGACATGCTGCGCGCCGAAAACCTGAAGCTCACCTTCAACCCGGGTACTCCGATCGAGAACCGCGCCCTGCGCGGCCTGAGCCTGGAGATTCCGGCTGGCCAGTTCGTTGCCGTGATCGGCTCGAATGGCGCCGGCAAATCGACCTTCCTCAACGCGGTCAGCGGCGACCTGATGGTCGACACCGGCCGCATCATGATCGATGACGTCGACGTCACGCGCAAACCGGCATGGGATCGTGCCCATCTGGTGGCCCGCGTGTTCCAGGATCCGATGGCCGGCACCTGCGAGGCGCTGACGATCGAGGAAAACATGGCATTGGCGATGGCACGTGGTTCGCGTCGCGGCTTCCGCCCGGCGCTGAACAAGTCGTCGCGCGAGCTGTTTCGCGACAAGCTGCGCCTGCTGAACCTGGGCCTCGAGAACCGGCTGACGGACCGGATTGGCCTGCTGTCCGGCGGCCAACGCCAGGCAGTAAGCCTGCTGATGGCTTCGCTGCAGCCGTCGCGCATCCTGCTGCTCGACGAACACACCGCGGCGCTGGACCCGAAGACGGCGGCATTCGTGCTCGAACTGACGGCCCGGATCGTCGAGGAAAGCAAGCTCACGACGATGATGGTCACGCACTCGATGCGCCAGGCACTCGACTATGGCCAGCGCACGGTGATGCTGCACCAGGGCCAGGTCGTTCTGGATGTGTCCGGCGACCAGCGCAAGGGGCTGGACGTGCCCGATCTGCTCAAGATGTTCGAGCAGACACGGCATGAGCAGCTCGATGACGACGCGCTGCTGCTGGGGTAAATAGGCAAGCTCCCCTCACCCGCATTGCGGGAGGGGAGCTTACCTGTGGCAGTACCTTATATCGTTCCCGCCTTATCCAGCCACTTCTTGAGCTGGTCGGTCACCGCAGTGCTCGAGAACGAGCAGCTATCCTGCGCGAACACGGCCGACATTTCCATCCTGCGCAGCAACTCTTCCATCGCCTGACCGAATACCGGCGGCAACGTCAGCGACGATGCCGAGGCACGCCACTGTTCGATCAGATCCCCCACCGGCAGGCTGCCGGCGACGTGTGCATCCAGCGCAGTCCGCATTGCGGCCAGCGTCTCCTGATTGGCGCTCATGAACGCGCCCTCCTTTCCTTGTAAAGTTCGCGGAACGTCCGGCCGCTCGGGGCCGGCATGTCACGCGTGTCCGTCCATCCCTTACCCGCCATCGGCAGGCTTGCGATCAGCTTTCCACGGCCGCCCATGCGTGCGAGCAGTCGCGCGCCCATGCGCGTGACAAACGCGTACAGATCCGGGCGTCGTGCAATAAAACCCCAGGCCTGCAGCGCCGCCCGCTCCTGCCACGGACGCAGGCGTCGTTCCATCTGTTTCTCGCGCAGCTTGCGCAGCAGATCGGACAGCGGGATCGACGCCGGACAGACGCGGTTGCATTCGCCGCACAGCGTGGCTGCCTGCGGCAGGTCCAGTGCATTCGCCAGCCCGACGTAACTCGGCGTCAGCACGCTGCCCATCGGACCCGGATAGACCCAGCCATAGGCGTGCCCGCCGATCTTCTGGTACACGGGGCAATGGTTCATGCAGGCGCCGCAGCGAATGCAGCGCAGCATCTCCTGGAACTCTCCGCCGATCAGGCCGCTGCGCCCACCATCGACGAGCACGAAGTACATGTGCTCCGGACCGTCCCGCTCGCCCTCGGCACGCGGCCCAGTCAGCAGCGAAAAATAGTTCGAGATCGCCTGCCCCGTTGCCGAACGCGGCAACAGCCGCATCACGGTGGCCAGATCCTCCAGCGTCGGCAGGACTTTCTCGATACCGGTTACGGCCACGTGCACGCGCGGCATGATCGTACACATGCCCTCATTGCCTTCGTTGGTGACCACGGCCACCGAGCCGGTCTCGGCGATGATGAAATTCCCGCCCGTGACGCCCATGTCGGCGGACAGGAACTCTGGCCGCAGCACCTCGCGCGCTTCGCGCGTCATCTCGGGGATATCGGTCAGACGAGGCTTGTTATGGACCTTGGCGAACAGGTCGGCAATCTGGTCCTTGTCCTTGTGGATCACCGGCGCAATGATGTGCGACGGCGGCTCGGCATCGTTGATCTGCAGGATGTACTCGCCGAGGTCGGTCTCGATGCTCTGCACGCCCATCTCGCCAAGCACCTGGTTCAGGCGCATCTCCTCGGTCACCATCGACTTGCTCTTGATGACCTTCTTCACACCATGCTTTTGCGCGATTTCGCCCACTAGCCTCGCGGCATCGGCGGTCGATTCGGCAAACAACACCGTGGCGCCACGCTTTGTCGCGCTCTCCTCGAACTTGGCCAGCCAGACGTCGAGATTCTCGAGCGCCCGGTTGCGCCGCTCCTTCAACGCGGCGCGCGTGGCATCGAAATCGATGTCGCGGATCGCATCGGCGCGCGCGGTGACGAACTTGGTCGAGAGCTTCTTGAGGTTCTGCTGCAGGCGCTGGTCGGCAAGCTTCTGCCCTGCGCGCGCCTTGAATTCCATGCTGTGGACTTGCATCGTGGGGGCTCGTTGCGGGTCTTCAGGCGTCGCCAGCCAGCACCTGGGCGATATGGAGCACGCGTGTGCGCGTATCGCCCGTGCGGCGCAGCCGGCCTTCGATGTTGAGGATACAGCCGAGGTCACCGAGCACCACGGCATCGGCCCCGCTGGACTGAATGTTGGCGCACTTCTCGTCGACGATCGCCGTGGAAATATTGCCGTACTTCACCGAGAACGTGCCGCCGAATCCGCAGCACGCCTCGCAGTCCTTCATTTCGGTCAGCGTCACACCCGGCAGCTTGCCCAGCAGTTCGCGTGGCTGCTGCTTGACGCCCAGCTCACGCAGGCCGGAACAGGAATCGTGATAGGTGACATTGCCGGCAAAGGTGGAATCGAACCGATCGATCTTTGCCACGTTGACGAGAAAATCGGTCAGTTCGAAGACGCGCTCCCGCAGGCGCTCGTAGCGGCCGTGCAGTTCCGGATCGTCGCGCAGCAGGTCCTGGTAGTGCTGGCGAATCATGCCGCCGCAGGAGCCAGACGGCACCACCACGTAGTCGAACATCTCGAACTCGCGCAGGAATTTCTCCGCCAGGTCGCGTGATACGGCGCGCTCACCCGAGTTGTAGGCAGGCTGTCCGCAGCAGGTCTGCGCCTCGGGCACCATGACCTCGTAGCCAGCCGATTCCAGCAGCTTCAGCACCGAGAACCCGATCTCGGGGCGCATGAGGTCCACCAGACAGGTGGCGAACAGTCCGATTCGCATCGCTTCCCTTTTTCCAGACCCAGAAACATCGCAATTATGCCCCTTGCCCCCGCCGCTGCGGGCATCCGGCGCCGCAATCTTGTTCATCCCGCCGCACAATGCGGCTCATGCGAAATGTTCGGTCATCGCGCAAGCGATTGGAGGTTGGTTTCAGTAATCACGTTTCATCAGTTGAAATTTTCACGATGTGAGATAGAATCAGGCAAACGCTTAATTTGCCGCACGGCACAAATTTTCTCCATGGCAGAAGCAGACAAGTCACCCGGCAAGACCTCGATCCAGGTGATCGAGCGCATGATGACGCTGCTGGACGCGCTGGCCCAGCACGCCGACCCCGTCAGTCTGAAAGAGCTTTCGCTGGCCACCGGCCTGCACCCGTCCACGGCCCACCGGATCCTGAACGACATGGTGGCGTGCCGCTTTGTCGACCGCTCCGATCCGGGCAGCTATCGACTGGGTATGCGGCTGCTCGAGCTGGGCAATCTGGTCAAGGCACGCCTTTCGGTGCGTGACGCTGCACTGGCGCCAATGCGTGCCCTGCACCGCGTCACCGGCCAGACCGTCAACCTGTCGGTACGTCAGGGCGACGAAATCGTCTACATCGAGCGCGCCTACAGCGAGCGCTCGGGGATGCAGGTGGTGCGTGCCATCGGCGGCCGCGCCCCACTGCACCTGACCTCGGTCGGCAAGCTGTTTCTGGCCGCGGACGAAGGCGCGCGCGTACGCAACTACGCCACCCGTACTGGGCTGGCCGGTCATACGCGCACGTCGATCACGGATATCTCCAAGCTCGAGCGCGAACTGACCTGGGTGCGCTCGAATGGCTACGCACGCGATAACGAGGAACTGGAACTCGGCGTCCGCTGTATCGCCGCAGGCATCTATGACGACTCGCGACGCCTTGTCGCCGGCCTGTCACTCTCTGCACCGGCCGATCGGCTTCAGGATAGCTGGCTGCAGAACCTCAAGGACACCGCGCTGCAGATCTCGCGTGGCATGGGATATGTCCCGGAGCCGACAGCTTGATCGCCTGACAACTGCCGAGGCAAACAAAAAACGCGCCGCCGGGTTTTCGCCCGGCGGCGCGTTTTTCTTGGACGGCCCAAACGCTCAGATGTCGTCGCTCAGGTACCGTGCGACTGCTGCGAGACCAGGATCGCCGTGGGCGATTTAGGGCCCTGAGTGAGATTGGGATTCGACGGGAAAGGGCGCGGTTGCGCCGACGTCGCCGGTTGATGCTCAAGCCAGCTACGCACGCGCGTGGCATCGGCAAAGCGCGACAGCTTGCCAACCGAGTCGAGGAACACCATCACCACGTTGCGATCATTCACGCGTGTCTGCATCACCAGGCACTGGCCGGCTTCAGAGATATAACCGGTCTTCTGCAGACCGATATCCCAGTTGCCGCCACGCACCAGGCGGTTGGTGCTGACGTAGTGCATCGGACGGCCAAACACGGTGACTTCGTGCTCGGGTTGCGTCGAGTACTCGCGGATCGTCGGATTGCGATAGGCGGCATTGACTAGGCGAGCCAAATCCATCGCGCTCGACACGTTGCTGCTCGACAGGCCATTCGAATCGACAAAGTGGCTGTCACTCATGCCAAGCTCGCGCGCCTTGCGGTTCATCGCGCCAACAAAGGCAGGCAGGCCACCCGGATAGTTACGACCCAGTGCCGAAGCAGCACGGTTCTCCGACGACATCAGCGCCAGCAACAGCATCTCCTGGCGGGTCAGCTGGGTACCAAAGCGCAGACGCGAGCTGCTGTGCTTCTCGGTATCGCGGTCTTCCTCGGTCACCGTGAGCATTTCGTCCATCGGCAGACGTGCGTCCATCACCACCAGCGCGGTCATCAGCTTGGTAATGGATGCGATCGGCAGCACAGCCGTGGGATTCTTCTGGAACAGCACCTCATTGGTGTTCTGATCCATGACCAGCGCCACTGACGAACGCAGGGCAAGCGCATCCTCGGTATCACGCAGGCCCATCGCCTCACCCAGCGACGGCTTGGATGGCACGAACGCCGCACGCACCGGCGCCGCGCGGCTTGCGACGACGGTACGTTTGCCGTTGCGCAGGGCGATCACCTTGCGTGGCGACGCCTCCGCTTTCGCGGAAGCCACCTTTTTGGTGGTTTTAGTGGATTTTGCCTGCTTTTTCGACGACGACTTCGTCGCAGTCGACGACGTCGCTGCGTACGAGGCCGGCGCGGCCAGCAGGGCAATGGACACGACCGCCGAAGTGGCGAGCGCGGTCAATTGGGGTAGGCCGAAGAATCGGGGCATGAGAGATTCGATCCGGAACATGATCTGATCAGCGCGGCTGCGGAATGGCGCTAGTTTAGGAAATTAAGAAATTGTTAGCAAGATTAATGACTTAGAAGCGCTCGTTAAAGTTTGGTTGGCAAACATTTCCACATCACGGGAAAAGCGCCTACTTCGTCATATTTCCGCAACTCCAAAAACAACAACTGGGTCGGCTGCTGTGTAACCGGCACCACGTCGACAAACCATGTCGACACCCCGGCACAGCCAGCCACCCTTTACAAAATCAAAGTGCCCTCGGCGTCCATATCGGTCGATCTCGTCGATTCCTGAGGACACCGATAGCGACTCAGGAAAGAAAACGCGCGAACCCGCTGACCGGTTCACGTTCCGTCGTCAATTGATTGGCCGTAGCCTCGGGGTCGGCATATCCAAGCGACATGCCACACACCACCATCTCTTCCTCTGGCAGACGTAAGTGCTGCCCAATGATCCTGTGAAACTGCGTAAAAGCGGCCTGCGGGCACGTATCCAGGCCACGCGCGCGCGCCGCCACCATGATGCTTTGCAGGAACATGCCGTAATCCAGCCAGCTTCCTTGTTCCATGATGCGATCGATGGTGAAGATCATGCCTACAGGTGCATCAAAGAAACGGAAATTGCGGGCATGTTGTTCGTGCATGCGCGCCTTGTCTTCGCGGCTGATCTGCAACAGGCTGTACAGATCCCAGCCAACCTTGCGGCGGCGCGCCAGATACGGATTAGTCCACTCGCGCGGGTAGTACGGATACTCCTCACGGTACTTGGCATCGCGCTCGGGATCCTCGTACGCGGCCAGCACATCCGCGCACAGGCGGGCCTTGGCATCGCCGGCCAGCACATACACCTTCCACGGCTGGGTGTTGGTACCGGAGGGTGCGCGGCTTGCCACCGCAAGAATCTCTTCGACGGTCTCGCGTGGTACCGGCGTATCGAGGAATGCGCGAATCGAACGGCGCGTTGTGATGGCGCGATCAACGATCGCTGCGTCACCAGGGGTCGACATGCTCTGCGGTCTCCTTGTTCTTGTTAATGCGGTCACTGTGCCTGCTGGCCAATCACCAGCGCCTCGAGCGCCTGGCGCAAAGGCTGCGGCAGCGGCACCGGCCGGCGCGTTTCGCGATCGACATACACGTGCACGAAATGCCCTTGGGCGGCGGCGACGTCATCATCATTGCAAAACAGCCCAACCTCGTAGCGCACGCTCGAATTGCCGAGCTTCGCCACGCGCAGCCCCGCCACCACTGTGTCGGGAAAACTCAGTGACGAGAAGTAGTTGCACTGCGTCTCGATCACCAGACCGATCGTCTCGCCCGCCTCGATGTCCAGCACGCCAGCCCGGATCAGGTACGTGTTAACGACCGTATCAAAATAACTGTAGTAGACAACGTTGTTGACGTGACCATAGACATCGTTATCCATCCAACGCGTCGTGATCGGCTGGAAGTGTGCGTAGGCACTGCGGCAATCGGGTTCGGGCTTCATTGTTATTGGAGTCAGGAATGGCTCGGACAAATGGCACCGGCCAGATGCACGACAGCTCGATATGAGCGCACTGGCCGCCACAAGGTTCCAATGGATTGCAATCAATTCATGACACGTTCGCGCATTCGACGGCAAGTTGCGCGTGATACCGCGCCGCAAGCATGATGGTCTGCGTATGCACGGCGACCGTGTCCTCGATCTGGTTGCCATAGCCACCTGCCATAGCGACGGCGACCGGCAACCCACGTGATCGCGCAGCTTCGAACACCATCGTGTCTCGCCGCGCAAGACCGGCCATCGTGAGCTTCAATCGCCCCAGGCGATCACCCTCATGAGGGTCGGCGCCGGCCAGGTAGATCAGCAGATCGGGATCGAATCGTGCGAACAGGGTATCGAGCGCGGACGCCAGCGCGACGGCATAGGTACCGTCATCGCACCCGTCCGGCAACCCGACGTCGAGATCGCTCGCTTCCTTGCGGAATGGGTAGTTCTTCTCGCCGTGCAGCGACAGCGTGAATATCGTCGGATCATCACGCAGGATCGATGCGGTACCGTTGCCCTGGTGGACGTCGAGATCGATGACTGCCACACGCCGCACGCTGCCGTCGCGCTGCAGGCGACGCGCCGCAATCGCCGCGTCATTGAATACGCAAAACCCTGCCCCCTTGTCCGCGTACGCGTGGTGAGTGCCGCCAGCCAGATTCGCCGCGATACCCTGCTCCAGCGCGACCCTGCAAGCGGCAATCGTCGCGCCGGCCGAGCGTCGGGAACGCTCCACCATTTCATGCGACCAGGGAAAGCCGATCTCGCGCTGACGCGCCGCATCGAGTTGGCCGGTGGAGACCTCCTCGATATAGGCAGCGGTGTGGGCCAATGCGAGTGTTTCATCGTCGGCACGCGGCGCCTCGCGCAATTCCACCCCACCCACCTCACGCACCACCGCATCACGCAGCATGCTGTATTTGCGCATCGGAAAACGGTGACCCGGCGGCAACGGCAGGACGAAATGATCGGCGTAAAAGGCAAGCATCGGGAGGGGCAGGATGAGCAGCCCGGAAAGTGCCTGAATGACATCATTATCCGACCGGGCAGTCAGCGATGGTAGCACTCCCCTCCCGCTGCGGCACACCAATCGCCGAAACCGCCAGAAAACGCCAGGATCTCCCGCGCCGCATCAAGCGGTGGACTCAGGAAAAACCCTTAATTTACGCGGCATACGTCGACTTCTATGCGCTTTCGACGGGGTGGTTCGGGCGATTTTTTGTGCAACGCACAAAAACCGCTTGACACTCATCGTTGTTCTCTTAGAATTGCAATTGTTGCGGCGCATCAAAGCCTTCGGGCAGCGCCGAAATACGAGACACACGCTCGGGCTGGCCAGGACACTGAAGTCATGGCTTTGACATCTGGGCGGCTTAATTTCACTTTTGCTTGACCTTGAAGCTCACCACTGGAGACCCGCAATGATCCTGACCCCGGAACAAGTTGCAGCCGCACATAAAGCCAACCTCGAAACCCTGTTCGGCCTGACCTCGAAGGCTTTCGAAGGCGTGGAGAAGCTCGTTGAGCTGAACCTGCAAGTGGTCAAGGCCACCCTGGCTGAGAACGCCGACAACGCCAAGAAGGCGCTGACCGCCAAGGACGCCCAGGAACTGCTGGCCATCCAGGCATCGCTGGTGCAGCCGGTTGCCGAGAAGACCCTGGCCTACACGCGTCACCTGTACGAAATCGCTTCGGAAACCCAAAGCGAGTTCACCAAGGTTGCCGAAGCCCAGCTGGCTGAAGGCACGAAGAACGTGCAAGCCCTGGTCGACAACCTGGCCAAGAACGCTCCGGCGGGTTCGGAGTCGACCGTGGCGATCGTGAAGTCGGCGATCTCGGCGGCCAACAACGCCTACGAGTCGGTGCAGAAGGCTACCAAGCAAGCCGTTGAAATGGCTGAGAGCAACTTCCAGGCCGCTGCCACCGCCGCGACCAAGGCTGCCCAGCAAGCCAGCGCCACGGCCCGCACGGCCACCAAGAAGTCGGCCACTGCTGCCTAAGCATCTGTATCTGTAATACCAACGCACCGGCTCTGGCCGGTCCGTTGGCAAAACGCCCCGCCCACGCGGGGCGTTTTGCCAATGGAGGCGATCCCGATCGCCTCGTACCGGTGTCTCCTCGGTACCCGATTCCAAAAGGTATCGTTCAAGCCCGGCCCCTGACTACCAGGGGCCGGGCTTTTTTTCGTCGCGCCCTCCCCGCTGCTTGCAGGAGAATCGAGACAAATAAAAAAAACCCGCCGAATCGGCGGGTTCTCTCACTACGGCGCCAGCAATCAGCGCTTGCGCGGCGGCGGCACGTCCGTGCACACACCTTCGTAGATTTCCGCGGCCATGCCGATCGACTCGCCCAAGGTCGGGTGCGGGTGAATCGTCTTGCCAATATCCACGGCATCCGCGCCCATCTCGATGGCCAGGCAAACTTCGCTGATCAGGTCGCCCGCGTGGGTGCCGACGATACCGCCACCGATGATGCGATGGGTTTCCTCGTCGAAAATCAGCTTGGTGAAGCCCTCGTCACGGCCATTGGCAATCGCACGGCCCGAAGCGGCCCATGGGAACACGCCCTTGCTGTACTTGATGCCTTCGGCCTTGCACTGGTCTTCGGTCTTGCCGGCCCATGCCACTTCCGGATCGGTGAACGCCACTGACGGGATCTGCTTCGCGTCGAAGTAGGCCTTCTCGCCATGCGCGGCCTCGGCGGCCACGTGTGCCTCATGCACCGCCTTGTGTGCGAGCATCGGCTGGCCAACGATATCGCCGATCGCGTAGATGTGCGGCACGTTGGTGCGCATCTGCTTGTCGACATCGATGAAGCCACGGTCGGTCACAGCCACACCGGCCTTCTCGGCACCGATCTTCTTGCCGTTCGGGGAACGGCCTACCGACACCAGCACGGCGTCGTAGCGCTGCGGCTCGGCCGGCGCGGACTCGCCCTCGAACTTCACGTAGATACCGTCCGGCTTCGCTTCCACGCCGACAGTCTTGGTCTTCAGCATCACGTTATCGAAGCGATGCTTGTTTACCTTGTCCCAGACCTTGACCAGATCGCGGTCAGCGCCCTGCATCAGGCCGTCGAGCATTTCCACGACATCGAGTCGCGCGCCGAGCGTGCTGTAGACGGTGGCCATTTCCAGGCCGATGATGCCGCCGCCAATCACGAGCATCTTGTTCGGGATGTCGCGCAGTTCCAGCGCGCCCGTCGAATCGAAAATGCGCGGATCCTCAGGGACGAACGGCAGCTTCACGGCCTGGCTGCCGGCCGCGATGATCGCCTTTTCGAAGCGGATCACGGTCTTCTTGCCATTGGTGGCCTTGCTGTCGCCTTCCGTTTCCTGCACTTCCAGATGATGCGGATCCAGGAACGTGCCGATGCCGCGCACCACCTGCACCTTGCGGGCCTTCGCCATTCCCGACAGACCGCCGGTCAGCTTGCCGACCACGCTTTCCTTGTAGTGCCGCAGGCCATCCAGATCGATCTTGGCTTCGCCGAACAGGATGCCGTGCGCGGCCAGCGCCTTGGCCTCGTCGATCACCGCCGCGTTGTGCAGCAGCGCCTTCGACGGGATGCAGCCCACGTTCAGGCAAACGCCGCCGAGGGTGCCATAGCGCTCGACCAGAACGGTGTTCATGCCGAGGTCCGCCGACCGGAAAGCCGCCGAGTAACCGCCGGGGCCTGCGCCCAGCACCAGCATTTCGCACTGGATGTCGGCGCCACCGGCATGCGTGGCGGCCGCCGGAGCCGCTGCCGGCGCCGGAGCAGGCGCAGCCGCGGGCTTGGGCGCTGCCGCCGGAGCCGGGGCAGGAGCCGCCGCCGCGCCACCTTCGACGGTGCAGATCAGCGTGCCCTTGGCGACCTTGTCGCCCACCTTGACCTTGACGTCCACGACCTTGCCGGCGGCCGACGACGGCACTTCCATGCTGGCCTTGTCGGACTCCAGCACGATCAGCGACTGTTCTTCCTCGACCGTGTCGCCGGCCTTGACCAGCACCTCGATCACTTCCACCGCGTCGAAATCGCCGATATCCGGCACCTTGACTTCGATCACACTCATGTTCTTCCTCCTGGGATGCGCACGCTGTCCGCCTTGGGATCAGGCCGCGCCGTCTTTGTTGGTTGCCACTTGCAGCCGTACCGTATGCACGTCGATCGGTGCCGCCGAACTCTTGTCGAACTCGATACCCGCTTCCACGCCGATTCGCGCAATCGCTCCAGCATCCAGGTCCGAGCGGTCATACACCGCGTGCATGGCGCCGAGCGCGTAGTTGCGGCCCGAGCCAATGCCCCAGAAACGATCGAACGAAAACACCTCGCGGTACGAATAGACGCCGAAAATGCCGCCCGAATTGGCGATCAGGCAAACGATCTGCGATGACTCGTAGGGGTCGTCCTCGTCTTCCTTGGTGTTGATGAAATACTCGTTCTTGAGCTTTTCATGCACCTTGAGGAAGGTTCGGAACACATCGTCGCGGGTATGCAGCCGGCATTCCTCGCCCATGCCCGTCAGCAGGCTTCGCATGACCGGGAAATGCGCGGTGGTGCCTGCCAGCCCGACGAAACTGTCGCCAACGGGAATCACCTTCTGGTTCCGCTCATAAGCGCGCGACAGCCGCGTATCGCCGAATGTCACCAGCGCATCGGCACCGATCGCCACCTCGTCACCTTTCCTGACGACAACGCAGGTAGTCATGGCTCGCCCCTTGAATGCAATGCAGACGCGCCCGCCAGGTTCGCTGGCGGGCGTTGCCGATGCTTACAGCAGAATCCGGCGGAAATCCGCCAGCAGCGCTGCGAAGTACGTGTTGAAGCGCGCGGCCTCGGCGCCGTCGATCACGCGGTGATCCCACGACAGCGACAGCGGCAGCGTCAGGCGCGGGGCGAATTGCTTGCCGTCCCACACCGGCTTCATATACGACTTGCACACGCCCATGATGGCCACTTCCGGCGCATTGATGATCGGCGTGAAGTACGTGCCACCGAGGCCGCCGAGCGACGAGATCGAGAAGCAGCCGCCTTGCATCTGGTCAGGCTTCAGCTTGCCGTCGCGCGCCAGCTTGGCCAGATCGCTCATTTCCTGGCTGATCTCGAGCACGCCCTTCTTGTCGGCGTCCTTGATCACCGGTACGACCAGACCGTTCGGGGTGTCGGCCGCGAAACCGATGTTGAAGTACTTCTTCAGCACCAGGTTGTCGCCGTCCAGCGAGGCGTTGAAGTTCGGAAACTTCTTGAGCGCCGCAACGGTAGCCTTGATCATGAACGCAAGCATCGTCACCTTGATGCCAGCCTTCTCGTTTTCCTTGTTGAGCTGCACGCGGAATGCCTCAAGCTCGGTGATGTCCGCTTCGTCACAGTTCGTGACGTGAGGGATCATGACCCAGTTGCGATGCAGGTTGGCGCCAGAGATCTTCTTGATGCGCGACAGCGGCTTCGACTCCACTTCGCCAAAGCGCGTGAAGTCCACCTTCGGCCACGGCAGCAGGTCCAGGCCCACGCCGGTGCCAGCGGCGGCAGCCGGTGCGGACGGCGCGGCAGTCTGGCCGCTCATGACGCTCTTGACGTAGTTCTGCACGTCTTCCTGCGTGATGCGGCCCTTGGGAGCTGTGCCCGGCACACGCGACACGTCGACACCCAGCTCGCGCGCGAACTTGCGCACGGACGGGCTGGCGTGAGCGGCCTTGCCGGTCGTACCTTGCACCGCAGGCGCGACGGCCGGCGCGGCAACAGGTGCCGGCGCCGCGGCCGCCGGTGCGGGCGCGGGAGCCGCTGCGGCAGGCGCCGGGGCGGCTGCCGGGGCCGGAGCTGCTGCGGCAGCGCCGCCAGCAGCTTCCAGGATCAGGATCAGCGTGCCTTGGGCGACGTTATCACCGACCTTGACCTTGATTTCCTTGACCGTGCCGGCCTGCGGCGACGGCACATCCATGGTGGCCTTGTCGGACTCCAGCGTCACCAACGCGTCTTCGGCGTTGATCTGGTCACCCACCTTGACGTGGATTTCGATGACCGGCACGGCGTCGTAGTCGCCGATATCGGGCACCTTGACCTCGACCGTGCCACCGCCAGCAGGGGCAGCGGCCGGAGCCGGGGCAGCGGGAGCGGCCGCCGCGGGTGCCGCGGCGGCAGGGGCCGGAGCCGCCGGAGCAGCAGCGGCTGCGGGAGCCGGAGCGGCGGCAGCGGCGCCTGCGGGCTCGAGCATCACCAGCACGGAGCCTTCGGAAACGCTGTCACCCACCTTGATCCGGACTTCCTTGACCGTGCCGGCCTGCGGCGACGGTACATCCATGGTGGCCTTGTCGGATTCCAGCGTCACCAGCGCGTCTTCCGCGTTGATCGTGTCGCCCGGCTTCACGTGCACTTCGATGACGGGAACGGCGTCGTAGTCGCCGATATCCGGCACCTTGATTTCAATCGCTTGACTCATTCAGTGTCTCTCCTGGGCAGCCGGCACTCTGGCCAGATACGACAAACGCGACAAACGCAATCGGCGAGGTTACTCTCGCCACACGCATCTGTCACGCTGCCGCGCATCACCATTCGCCGCGGTGCGCCGCCGGGTCAACCAGTGGCACGCCGCGGCGCGGCGGGTGCCGCGCTGCGGGGGTTCAGTCGTGCAAGTCCGGGGTCAGACCGACATCGGGTTCGGCTTGTTCGGGTCGAGGTTGTACTTCTTGATGGCCTCGGCCACCTTCTCGCGACCGATCGCGCCTTCGTCGGCCAGCGCCTTCAGCGCGGCCACCGTGACCCAGTAGCGGTCCACTTCGAAGAAGTGGCGCAGCTTCTCGCGGGTGTCCGAGCGGCCGAAGCCGTCAGTGCCCAGCACCACGTAGCGACGCGGCACGAACGGACGGATCTGCTCGGCGAACGCACGGATGTAGTCGGTGGACGCGATGACCGGACCGCGCACGCCCTTGAGCTTCTGGGCGACGAACGATTCGCGCTGCGTGCCGGTCGGGTTCAGCAGGTTGTGACGCTCGACTTCCTGGCCTTCACGGGCCAGTTCGGTGAAGCTCGGGCAGCTCCACAGATCCGATTCCACGCCCCAGTCCTTCTTGAGCAGGTCGGCGGCGGCGATCACCTCGCGGAAGATCGTGCCCGAGCCCAGCAGTTGCACGCGCGGCGCGTTGCTGTTCTCCACGCCCTTGCGGAACTGGTACATGCCCTGAACGATGTCGCGTTCCACGCCAGCCGGCATTTCCGGATGCTCGTAGTTCTCGTTCATCACCGTCAGGTAGTAGTACACGTCTTCCTGTTCGGCATACATGCGGCGCAGGCCGTCCTGCATGATCACGGCGAGTTCGTACTGGAACGTCGGATCGTACGAGATGCAGTTCGGGATCACAGCGTGGAACACGTGTGAGTGACCGTCCTCGTGCTGCAAGCCTTCACCGTTCAGCGTGGTGCGGCCAGCGGTACCGCCCAGCAGGAAGCCGCGCGAGCGCATGTCGGCGGCGGCCCAGCACAAGTCGCCGATACGCTGGATGCCGATCATCTGCACGCCGTGCGTCGAGTACGACGTGGCGGCGGCGATCCAGTCGCACATGGCGCCGGCTTCGTTGATGCCTTCCTGCAGTACCTGACCCGTCTGCGATTCCTTGTAGAACATCAGTTGGTCATGGTCTTCCGGCACGTACTTCTGGCCTTCCTGGTTCCAGATACCAACCTGGCGGAACAGGCCTTCCATGCCGAAGGTACGCGACTCGTCCGGCACGATAGGCACCACGTGCTTGCCGACCTGCTTGTCCTTGAGCAGCGTGTTCAGGATACGCACGAAGGCCATCGTGGTGGACACTTCGCGGCCTTCGCCGGTGGCCTTGAGCAGCGCTTCGAACGCCGACAGCTCGGGCACCTTCAGCGCCTCGGCCTTCATGCGGCGGGCCGGCAGGTAGCCGCCCAGGTCCATGCGCGCCTTGCGCATGTATTCCAGTTCCTTCGAGCCTTCCGGGAAGGTCAGGTACGGGACTTCTTCCAGCTTGTCATCCGCCACCGGGATGTTGAACTGGTCGCGGAACGCGCGGATCGCGTCCACCGGCATCTTCTTCTGCTGGTGGGCCACGTTCATGGCCTGGCCGGCATCGCCCATGCCATAGCCCTTGATGGTCTTGGCCAGGATCAGCGTCGGCTGGCCCTTGTGCTCGCTAGCTGCCTTGTAGGCCGCGTAGACCTTGTGCGGATCATGGCCGCCGCGGTTCAGGCGCCAGATGTCGTCGTCGGACCAGTCGGCCACCATGGCCTTCAGTTCCGGCGTATTGAAGAAGTGCTCGCGCACGTAGGCGCCGTCCTTGGCCTTGAAGGTCTGGTACTCGCCGTCCACGCATTCCATCATGCGCTTCATCAGCAGGCCCTTGGTGTCGCGCTGCAGCAGCGGATCCCAGCGGCTGCCCCAGACCAGCTTGATCACGTTCCAGCCCGAGCCACGGAATTCCGATTCCAGTTCCTGGATGATCTTGCCATTGCCGCGCACCGGGCCATCCAGGCGCTGCAGGTTGCAGTTGATCACGAAAACCAGATTGTCCAGCTTCTCGCGGCCGGCCATGCCGATCGCGCCCAGCGATTCCGGCTCGTCGGTCTCGCCATCACCCAGGAACGCCCATACCTTGCGGTCGCCGGCATTCACCAGGCCACGGCTGGCCAGGTACTTCATGAAGCGGGCCTGGTAGATCGCCATGATCGGGCCCAGGCCCATCGACACGGTCGGGAACTGCCAGAAATCCGGCATCAGCCAAGGGTGCGGGTACGACGAGATGCCCTTGCCGTCCACTTCCTGGCGGAAGCTGTCGAGCTGTTCGGGCGTCAGGCGACCCAGCAGGAAGGCGCGCGAGTAGACGCCCGGTGCCGAATGGCCCTGCACGAAAACGAGGTCGCCACCGCTCTGCTCCGACGGAGCGCGCCAGAAGTGGTTGTAGCCCACGTCATAGAGCGTGGCCGCCGAGGCGAACGACGAGATGTGGCCGCCGACGTTGGTGTGCTTGTTGGCGCGCAGCACCATGGCCATCGCGTTCCAGCGCGTGTACGAGCGAATGCGGTGCTCGATGTCCTGGTCGCCGGGAATGCGGGCCTGCTGCTCTACCGGGATAGTGTTGATGTACGGCGTTTCGGCATGAAACGGCTGGGTAACGCCGTTCACGCGCGCGTATTCGATTTGCTTGTCGATCAGGAACGCGGCGCGCTCGGTGCCTTCCGCGTTGAGGACGCCCTGCAGGGCGTCCAGCCATTCGTGCGTTTCCTGGGGATCTGCGTCGTTGGCGCTGCTGGCGCCGAGGATCTGCTCTGGTACAGCGGACATGACTGTCTCCTGGTGAATTCCTGCCCGGTGCCCACACAGCGAAGCGCGGGACTCCAGCGGCCGGTCTTGACGGTTTGTGACGTCGCGGCGGAGCGCCAAGCCTTGCCCTGGCATCGGTAGGCCAAAGCCGGATCCTCTCTGGGGCTGATGACGCGTTCATCGCCCGGATCCTGTACTCAGCAAGCGCAGTGCGCCCGCCCGCATTGATCGGTCGAAGCGATTCTATGGAAGCACAGCAAGTGATGACAAGCTAAATTTTCAGATTACGAAGTCATTTCTTATAATGTGAAATATTGCGGCAGTGCATCAGAAATCGCATCGCGTCCGTCTTCCAAGGCCTCGCGACCAGCGCACAAATACTGTGCCGTGTAGGCGCTTTCCCCAAGCGACGCACCGCAATAAAGTGGATAAACTGCTCGGTCAGCCGTCAATCCCCTATGCAGTTTCTCAAACGAATTCTCTCCGGCCTGCGCACGGCCATTCTGCCTCCGAACCCTGCCGGCGCCGTCAGCGATGCCCCTCACGGGGTAGTTCATGCCGCCCGTACAAATGGTGGCGACGCCCATGGCGCCCCCCAGGCCGAGGCACAAGACAGCACCGATGGCACGGACGGCGGCACGCCGCTTGCCGCCGCCCCCCGCCGCCTCTGGATCACGCGCTGGCGCAATCTCGTCGCCACGAGCTGGTTCATGTTCATCCCGCTCGTGGCCATCGTGCTGTTCACGGTGGCGATGGGCGTCATCCTCTGGTCGCTCCACGAAACCGAGCACCAGCAGCAGCGCGACGCGCTATACCGCGACGCCGCCTGGGCGCAGCAGCGAGTGCGCCTGTCCCTGCTGAGCAACCAGGACCAGTTGGCCTCACTGGCGCGGGATATTGCCGCCGCACAACTCGACCAGGGCGCCTACCGGACGGCCGCACAGGAAATCCTGCGCGAGAACCCGGAGATCGTCTTCATCAACTGGCTCGACGCCACGCGGCGCGGCCGCTGGTCGCTGCCATCGACGTCGGAATTTGCTGCCCGCCTGCGTGAAACCGCCGATCAGCCGCTCGAGCCCGAGGTCCTGGACACGTTCGACGCCGCGCGCGAGACCCAGCGTGTGGTCTATTCCCGGCCGCTAATGAACGATCGCGGCGACAGCTTCATGCTGATGGAAGTGCCGATCGTGCGCGATAACGAGTTCCTGGGCACGCTGGGCGCGCTCTACTCGATCAACGGCATCCTGACGCACCTGCTGCCACCGGAGTTGACCGAGCGCTACCGCTTCTCGCTGATCGACAAGAACAACCAGACCCGGGCCAGCACCTCGGTACGTCCGGTACCGGGCAACGCGCTGTCCTACGAAGTCTTGCTCGACCCGCCGGGCCATTCGCTGTCCCTGCGCGCCGACGCCTACCCGCCGCCGTCGAACCTGCCCAACAATATGTTGCTGTGGCTGGTGGTGGGCCTGTCGTGCTTCCTGCTGTGGAGCCTGTGGAGCATGTGGCGCCATACCAGCCGTCGCTCCGAGGCCCAGCGCGCCCTGCTGGCCGAAACCTCGTTCCGTCGCGCGATGGAAAACTCGATGCTGATCGGGCTGCGGGCGCTAGACCTGAACGGGCGAATTACCTACGTGAATCCCGCGTTCTGCCGCATGACGGGCTGGACCGAGAGCGATCTGGTCGGCCGCGTGCCGCCCTTCCCCTACTGGCCGCCCAATGACCAGCAGGAGATGCAAAAGCAGATCGACCTGACGTTGCAGGGCAAGTCGCCGGCCACCGGCTATGAAATGCGCGTCATGCGCCGTGACGGCAGCAGCTTCTTCGCCCGCATGTACGTATCGCCGCTGGTCGACAGCCGTGGCCGCCATACGGGCTGGATGAGCTCGATGACGGACATCACCGAGCCAAAGCGCGCCCGCGAGGAACTCGCCGCCGCGCATGACCGCTTCACGACGGTGCTGGAAAGCCTGGACGCGGCTGTGTCGGTGCTGGCCACGGACAAGGCCGAACTGCTGTTCGCCAACCGGTACTATCGGCAACTCTTCGGCTGGGAAGCCGAGGGCCACCTGAAGCTGGCCGGGGACGATTTCGACAAGGACCAGATGTCGAGCGACAACACCGACTTCGTCGACGCCTATGCCGGCCTGCCTGCTTCGGAACTGATGCCGTACGCGTCCGACGCCCGCGAGGTGTTCGTGCCGGACATGCAGAAATGGTTCGAAGTGCGCCGCCGCTATATCCAATGGGTGGACGGCCACCTCGCGCAGATGCAGATCGCCACCGACATCACGGTGCGCAAGGCAGCCGAGGAAATGGCGCGCCAGCACGAGGAACGCCTGCAGTTCACGAGCCGCCTGACCACGATGGGCGAGATGGCGTCGTCGCTGGCGCACGAGCTGAACCAGCCGCTGGCGGCCATCAACAACTACTGCATGGGCGCCGTGGCTCGCCTGCATTCGGGCCGGAGCACGCCGGAAGACCTGATCCCGGTGCTGGAAAAGACCTCGGCGCAGGCGGTGCGTGCGGGCACGATCATCAGCCGCATTCGCGGTTTCGTGAAACGTAGCCAGCCGCAACGGCGCGAGGCCTCGCTGCACGACATCGTGGCCGATGCCGTGGGCCTGGCCGACCTGGAGGCCACGCGACGCCGCGTCACGATCCTGACCCGCCTGCCGACCCCGCCGCTGATGCTCTACGTGGACCCGGTGCTGATCGAGCAGGTGCTGGTCAACCTGCTCAAGAATGCCGTGGAAGCGATGGCTGGCATGCCGGCCCTGCGCGCCGCGGGCGTGGTACGGTTGCACGCCCGGGTAGAAAACGTCGAGTTTGGCCAGTGCGTCTGCATCGACGTGATCGATCAGGGCCCGGGCGTGGACGAAGCCACCAAGGAGCGCCTGTTCGAGCCGTTCTTCAGCACCAAATCGGACGGCATGGGCATGGGCCTGAATATCTGCCGTTCGATCATCGAATCCCATCAGGGCCGTCTGTGGGTAGAAAACAATGTGGACGGCATCGGCTGTACGTTTAAAATCACCCTGCCGCTGCAGCCTGCGCTACCCGAACAGTAACGGGGATGCCCTCGGGCGAAGCGGACGACCCTCTGCCGCGGGGCATCGGGAGGTCGTCCGGATCGTTCACCCGGGGTGTTGCGCACTGCCGCTGGCGGTTACACTTCGTTGCAAACGACTTTGCCCCAGGAGATTTCATGACCGCAACGCCCAGCCCCACGCCTCATCGTGGCGAGACCGTATTCATCGTCGACGACGATGAAGCCATGCGTGACTCGCTGACCTGGCTGCTCGAGGGCAACGGCTACCAGGTGCGCAGCTTCAACAGCGCCGAGCAGTTCCTGTCCGCCTACGACGCCAGCCAGGTTTCGTGCCTGATCCTGGACGTCCGTATGCCCGGCATGAGCGGCCCGGAGTTGCAGGAGCGCATGATCGCCGAGAACATCGACATCCCGATCGTCTTCATCACCGGCCATGGCGACGTGCCGATGGCGGTCTCGACGATGAAGCGCGGTGCGATCGACTTCATCGAGAAGCCGTTCGACGAATCGGAACTGCGCTCGCTGGTGGAACGGATGCTGCAGAAAGCCCGCACCGATCACTCGGCCGCGCGCGAGCAGCGTGCCGCCAAGGACCTGCTGAGCAAGCTGACCACGCGCGAGCAGCAGGTGCTCGAGCGCATCGTGGCAGGCCGTCTGAACAAGCAGATTGCCGACGACCTGGGCATTTCCATCAAGACCGTGGAGGCGCACCGCGCCAACATCATGGAAAAGCTCAACGTCAACACGGTGGCGGATCTGCTGCGCCTGGCGCTCTCACGCAATAGCTGAGTCCCGCCTTGCCGCTCCTTCTCCCCGTTGCGGCGGGAAGGAGCGGGCCCCTTGCCGACTGCCGACCGAACGGCGCCTGCCCGTCTCTTGGCCGCTCGTTACTTCCCCGTCAGATAGTCCTCGTCCGTGAACGTCAGCACCCATTGCGGGCGATAGACGACGAAGATCGCCACCAGCATCCCCGTCAGGAATGCCTCGCCGAACCCGATCACCACGGCGCCGGTCAGGCTGTCCCCGATCGTCAGCCCGGCGGGGGGCGGTCCCAAATGGAACTGCCAGAGCGTGCGAAGGCTGCCGGCGACGATGGCGGCCACCAGCGGGGCGAAATAGCCGTGGCCGAGAATGAAGATGAACGGGTGGCGCGGTAGCCGGCGTCGCATCACGGCCTGCAGCCCGGCAGTCAGCACCCCCGGAACCACCGCCATCCAGATAAAGCGCGGCGCCATGGATACCCAGGCGATATCCGCCCAGCCCTGCCCCGCCAAGTAAGCCAGCCCCAGCAGCGACACCAGATCGACGACGGCCAGCGTCAGCATCGCCAGCGGCAGCCCGAACATCGTCACCGCCAGCGGGGCCCCCATCAGCTGAACCACGACCCCGGTCCCGACCGTCGCCCGCGCCGACCACAGCAAGGTCAGGAATACGAGCCCGCCGAGCCAGGCGTGCTGGAGCGGTTCCTGCCGCAGCAGCCGCCATGGCCGCTGCGACGCCACCCAGGCGAGCATCGCCACGGAGAGGGTCGGAAGCGGCCAGGTCGCCAGCAGGGCCTGAAGTGAGGAATCGTCGATCTGCATCGGGCGGATGCTAGCAGCCCCGGCCAGAAACCGGGTTGTATCCGATCAAGCCAGGCAGCCCGTTCTGATTCTGGTCAACCCCTTTATAATTCGGGTTTCACGAGCGACGCCGGCCACCCCGCCGGCGCCGGCTCCCCGTTTCCCCAAGCCTCTCCAGTCACGTATCCCCATGTCCGCTCACCTGATCGACGGTAACGCCCTTGCCAAACAAATCCGCGCCGAGGCCGCCCAGCGCGCTGCCCGCCTGACCGCGGCCGGCCACCAGCCCGGCCTGGCCGTGGTACTCGTAGGCGAGGACCCCGCCAGCCAGGTCTATGTGCGCAACAAGGTGAAGGCGTGCGAGGACAACGGATTTTATTCGTCGCTGAACCGCTACCCGGCCGACCTGTCCGAAGCCGACCTGCTGGCCCGCATCGACGAACTGAACAACGACCCGAAGATCCACGGGATCCTGGTCCAACTGCCGCTGCCCAAGCATATCGACAGCCACAAGGTGCTCGAAGCCATCGCCCCAGAAAAGGACGTAGACGGCTTCCACGTGGCCAACGCCGGCGCGCTGATGACCGGCGCCCCGCTGTTCCGCCCCTGCACGCCGTACGGCTGCATGAAGATGCTCGAATCGATCCAGTATCCGCTGCGCGGCGCGCGCGCCGTGGTGGTGGGTGCCTCGAACATCGTCGGCAAGCCGATGGCCATGATGCTGCTGCAGGCTGGCGCAACGGTAACGATCTGCAATAGCAAGACGCGCGACCTCGCTGCCCACACCCGTGATGCCGACGTGATCGTCGCCGCCGTGGGTCGCCGCAACATCATTACTGCCGACATGGTCAAGCCGGGTGCCGTGGTGATCGACGTGGGCATGAACCGTGACGACGCCGGCAAGCTGTGCGGCGACGTGGACTTCACCGGTGTGCGCGAAGTGGCCGACCATATCACCCCGGTTCCGGGTGGCGTGGGCCCGATGACGATCACGATGCTGCTGATCAATACGCTGGAAGCCGCGGAACGCAAAGCCGGCATCGCCTGAGTGATGCTCTAGGTGAGGGCCTGAGTGATGGGCCAATCGCGCCAATAGCTAAGTCGTACTGGATATTTCGGCGCATAGGCCTCATCTTGCACGTGTGATGCCGCATCCCGGCAGCCAATCGGAATTTGCCACCATGACTGATACTACCGACCGCGCCAGCAACCCGTTGCTTGATTTCTCCGACCTGCCGCGCTTCGCGGAGATCCGGCCCGAGCACATTAGCCCGGCGCTGGACGTGCTGCTCGCCCAGGCGCAGGCAGCCGTCGCCCGCGCCGAGGATTCGGCCACCCCCGCCACCTGGGCCAGCGCCGTCGAGGCACTGGAAGTCGCCACCGAGCCGCTCGGCCGCGCCTGGGGCGTGGTCGGCCATCTCAGCGCGGTAGCCGACACCCCCGAGTTGCGCAAGGCACACGCCGATAACCTCCCCCGCATGACCGAATTCTGGTCATCGCTGGGCCAGAGTCTGGCCCTGTACGAAAAGTACAAGGCCGTCGCCGCCGGCCCCGAGTTCGCGAGCCTTTCGCCGGCGCGCAAGCAACTGCTCGAGAACGAGCTGCGCGGGTTCCGCCTGGGCGGCGCCGAACTGGCCGAGGACAAGAAGCCGCGCTTTGCCGAGATCCAGGAACAGCAGGCGCAACTGTCAAAGGCGTTCTCCGACCACGTGCTCGATGCCACCAATGGCTACGCCCTCTATATCGAGGACGAAGCACGCCTGTCCGGTATTCCGGCCGACGCAAAGGAAGCCGCGGCGCTGGCCGCCCAGAAGGATGGCAAGGCAGGCTGGAAGTTCACGCTGCACTTTCCGTCGTACTTCCCTGTGCTGCAATACGCGGACGACCGCTCGCTGCGCCAGACCATGTACGAGGCCAGCGTCACGCGCGCCTCGGAACTGGGCCCGCAGCACGGCAATGGTCAGGCCGACTGGGACAACACGGCCAATATGCGCGAGCAACTGACGCTACGCCGTGAAGAGGCGCATATGCTGGGCTACGCCAACTATGGCGAAGTCTCGCTGGTGCCGAAAATGGCCGAGTCGCCGGCCGAAGTGCTCAAGTTCCTCGACGAGCTGGCCGTCAAGGCCCGCCCGTTCGCCGAACACGACTGGACCGAACTACGCGAATTCGCCGCCGCCGAACTCGGCCTGAACGACGTCGCGCCGTGGGATGTCGCCTACGCGTCCGAAAAGCTGCGCCAGAAGCGCTACTCGTTCTCCGACGACGAGGTCAAGCAGTACTTCCAGGAACCGAAGGTGCTCGAAGGGCTGTTCGGCGTGGCCGAGAAGCTGTTCTCGGTCCGCATCCAGCCGGACATGACGCAGACCTGGCACAAGGACGTGCGCTTCTTCCGCGTGGTGTCGCCTCAGGGCGCGCTGCTCGCCCAGTTCTACATTGACCTGTACGCGCGCGAAGGCAAGCGCGGCGGCGCCTGGATGGATGATGCGCGTGGCCGCAAGGAACGCGGCAACGGCACCGTGCAAACGCCGGTGGCCTACCTGACCTGCAATTTCACCGCGCCGGTCGGCGACAAGCCCGCGCTGTTCACGCATGATGAAGTGATCACGATGTTCCACGAGTTCGGCCACGGGCTGCACCACATGCTGACGCAGGTGGGCGACCTCGGCGTGTCCGGCATCAACGGCGTGGAATGGGATGCCGTGGAGCTGCCGTCACAGTTCATGGAGAACTTCTGCTGGGAATACGAGGTGCTGTCGACGATGACGGCCCACGTGGAAACCGGCGCGCCGCTGCCGCGCGCGCTGTTCGATCGCATGCTGGCCGCGAAGAACTTCCAGAACGGCATGATGACGCTGCGCCAGATCGTGTTCTCGTCGTTCGACATGCACCTGCATACCGACTACGACCCGCAGGGTGCGGTATCGGTGCTCGAACTGTCGCGCAAGATCAACGACGCGAAGCACGTGGTGCCCCAGTCGCCGCTGTCGCGCTGGCCGAATACGTTCAGCCACATCTTCGCGGGTGGCTATGCCGCCGGTTACTACAGCTACAAGTGGGCCGAAGTGTTGTCCGCCGATGTTTACGCAGCATTCGAGGAAGCCGCACAGCTCTCCGGCAGCGTGCTCGACAGCGCAACCGGCGAGCGTTATCGCCGCGAGATCCTGTCGGTGGGTGGTAGCCGCCCGGCGATGGAATCGTTCGTGGCGTTCCGCGGCCGCGCGCCGCAGATCGACGCGCTGCTGCGGCACGGTGGCATGACGGAAGCAGCAGTCGCTGCCTGACCGCCACCTACCCCGCCCTGCCCCCAGGCGCCCGGACCATGAACATTCCTTTCCCGATTCGCAAGGAATGTCCACCGGGCGCCTGTGTCTGCAATCGCGACGCGCTGCTGGCGGACCCCCACGCCGATCTGCGCATCCTGCAACTGACGCAGCAGGAAGAGAAGAAGCTGGTGGACCGGCTGGAAAGCATTGCCACACTCGATGAACTCGAGCGGATGAAGACGAGGATGCGCGAGTTGCTCGGCATCGAGGTCAGCATCACGCCGAGCGACAACGTGGTACGCACGACGCGCGGCTTCCGCATTGAACTTGCGGACCAGCCAGGCCTGTGCCGCAAGACCCGGCAGGCGATCCCAGCCGCGATCCGCCGCAGCATGGATACCCATCCGGAAATCGCCTACGCGATCCTGGACCAGCGCGGACTGCTTGGCGGCATGGACGCCATCGGCGACGCGCACGGCGACAACGACAATCCAAACAAAAACGAGATATGAGAATCGCAAGCTGGAACGTCAACTCCCTCAAGGTACGTCTGCCGCAGGTACTGCAATGGCTAGGCGCTCAGGATGCCGCGGGCGCGCCGATCGACGCGCTGTGCCTGCAGGAACTGAAGCTGCCCGATGACAAGTACCCGCTGGCCGAACTCGAAGCGGCCGGCTTCCATAGCATTTTCACGGGCCAGAAAACCTACAACGGTGTGGCGATCCTGGCACGCAACGCGGCCATGCCCGTGCCGACTGACGTGGTGCGCAACATTCCCGGCTATGAGGATGCGCAGCAACGCGTGATCGCCGGCACGTACGGCGACGTACGTCTGATCAGCGCGTACTTCCCGAATGGCCAGGCGCTGGACTCGGACAAGTTCGTCTACAAGCTCGACTGGCTCAAGGCCATGACCGAGTGGCTGCGTGCCGAGATGGCCCGGTATCCGAAACTCGCGCTGCTGGGCGACTTCAACATCGCCCCGGAAGACCGCGACGTCCACGACCCGGCCAAGTGGGAAGGCCAAAACCTGGTCTCGCCGCAGGAGCGCGACGCGTTCCGGACATTGATCGGCCTGGGTCTGGTCGACTCATTCCGCATGTTCGAACAGCCCGAGAAAATGTTCTCGTGGTGGGATTACCGAATGATGGGTTTCCGCCGCAATGCCGGGTTGCGTATCGACCATATCCTGCTTTCGGCCGACCTGGCGCGGCAGTGCGCGACATGCGTCATCGACAAGGAGCCCCGCCGCTGGGAGCAGCCGTCCGACCACACCCCGGTCGTGGCCACGCTCACGCTCGGCTAGCCGATGCGTACGAATCTGGCCCTGACGCGCTGGCTTCCCTGGCTCCCGCGCGTTACGCCGCTGACGCTGCGCGCTGATCTGATTGCCGGCCTGCTCGGCGCGGTGCTGGTGCTACCGCAGGGCGTGGCCTTTGCCACGCTGGCAGGTCTACCCCCGCAGTACGGCATCTATACGGCAGTGATCCCCTGCATCGTCGCCGCCCTGTTCGGCTCGAGCTGGCATGTGATGTCGGGGCCGACCAACGCCAATTCCCTCGCGCTGTTCGCCATGCTGAGCCCGGTGGCATTTGCGGGCAGCCCCGCCTATATCTCGCTGGCGCTGGCGGTCACGATGCTGGTCGGCATCCTGCAACTGGCGGTAGGCGCGCTCCGGCTCGGATCGCTCGCCAATTTCATTTCGCCATCGGTACTACTCGGTTTCACCTGTGGCGCCGCGACCTTGATCGGACTTCACGCGCTGAAGGATCTACTCGGGCTTGCCGTGCCAACTGGCACGAGCGCATTCGGCGTGGTGCGCTTCCTGCTCGACAATCTCGACACGGTCAGCGGTAGCGCGTTGATCGTCGGCGCCGTGACGCTGGCGGTCACGCTGCTCGTCAAACGGATCTCGCGCCGCGCGCCTTTCATGCTGATCGGCCTGCTCGCCGGCTATGGCGTGGCGCTGCTGCTCAACACGACGGGCTGGGGCGACGCCAGCCATGTGAACGTGGTGGGGCCGATTCCATCGGCGATCCCGCCGTTCCATATCCCCGACATCAACTGGCGCACGGTGCCTGACCTGCTTGGCATTGCCTCGGCACTGACCATCGTCGCGCTCGGCCAGTCGATTTCGATTGCCAAGGCCGTGGCCTTGCGCTCGGGCCAGCACATCGACGCCAATCGCGAGTTCATCGGCCAGGGGCTGTCGAATATCGCGGGCGGATTCTTCTCTGGCTACATTTCGTGCGGGTCGCTGAACCGCTCGGTCCCGAATTTCGAGGCCGGCGCGCGGACGCCACTGGCCAGCGTGTTCTCTGCGCTGCTGCTGGTCGTGCTCGTCATGGTCAGCGCCCCGTTGCTGGCGCAGATTCCGCTGGCGGCGATCTCGGCCATGCTGCTGCTCGTGGCCTGGGGCCTGTTCGATTTCCAGCGCCTGCGCCGTATCGCGCGACTATCGCGCACCGAGTTCGCGATCGCGGTAGGCACCTTCGTCGCCACGCTGGCGATCCGGCTCGAGATGGCCGTATTGCTCGGCACGATCCTGTCGCTCGTCGCGTACCTGTATCGCACCTCGCGCCCCGCCGTACGCAGCCTCGTGCCCGATGCCGATGACCCGGGCCGCCGCTTCACACCGCTGGACGAACTGCGCCGCCCCCAACCGGAATGTCCGCAGTTGAAGCTCCTGCGCATGGAAGGCGCGATCTACTTCGGCGCCGTGCAATACGTCACCGATCGCCTGCACTGGCTGCGTACGGTCAACGCCAGCCAGAAGCATCTGCTGGCGATGACCAAGAGCATGAATTTCATCGACCTGGCGGGCGCGGAGATGTGGGAAGCCGAGCTGGCGGAGCGGCGTGCAGCCGGCGGCGACCTCTACTTCCATCGTCCGCGCACGCAGGTCCTCGAGACTTGGGAACAGACCGGTTTCACCGCAAAGCTCGGCGACGACCACATCTTCCCCACCAAGCGACAGGCGCTGCACACGATTATTGGCAGTCTTTCGCCCGACATCTGCGCGCAATGCCAGGCGCGCATCTTCGAGGAATGCGCTCAGCGCCCGGGAGCCGTGCCGCGCTCGCCACAAGCCAGCGCGTCAGACGCAGCAGCCTCTGCCTGAGCGGCAATCGGAACAACCAGACGTTGATATAAGACGAAAGACGGTAGGTATGTGAGCGCGCCGGCCGGTCTACGCGTGAAACGTAGCCGAAGCCGGCGGCGGAGGGGTGCCCCGCCGGGTCAGACCGGCGCCACGTGCGCGCGCTTGACCACGATAGGTTGCGGCACGCCCTGCTCTATCAGCACCAAGGCCGCGCGCTCGATCGTTTCACGACCAGCACGGAAAGCCTCTTCGAGCGACAGCACCTGGTCGGCACTAAAGCCTTCCCACAGCGCCTCGCGTGTTACGACACATGTCACTTGCTCACCATCGACAATCGCGTGGAACAGCAAACCCTCGTTGTTGATGTCGTAGCGGTCTTGCTCCTGGAATTTGATTTCCATCATCACAGCCCTCCAATATGCAAGTGGAAAAGCATCCTAACATGGCTTGGCGGAAATCGTCTTCGATCCCATGCGCGGAAATATGAGAATGCGATGTGTCTCAATGCTCGTCACGACGTCGGGCGAATTCCCATCGCGGCGCACGCGCTGCGCACGAGCATGTCAGTCGTATATGTCAGGGCGATGTGCAGGCTGGCAGAAGAATCTCTCATCAAAGATTTGACAAAGCCAAAAATGCTGCTAGAATCTCGGTCTTCGTCGGGGCGTTAGCTCAGTTGGTAGAGCAGCGGACTCTTAATCCGTAGGTCGAGTGTTCGAGTCACTCACGCCCCACCAGACATCAAAAAGGCCGGAAGCAGCAATGCTTCCGGCCTTTTGCTTTTGGTGGCTTGGCGCCGCTCAATGTCGAGCCCCGAGCCACCGATGTCGCGCCGGTGCCGTCCAGCGCATGCGCCGTCGCAGCACACCAGCCCCAGCATCGACCGGCGTTGATGTCATCCGCTCATCAAATGCCGGACGCTTTCAGCGAATCACGCACCCGCCGCCTGCGCGCGCTCGAACAGTGTGCGCGCCAGGCGCCGATGATCCGACAGCACGTTCGGCAGATCGGCAGTCAGCAGATGTCCGTCGCGAATCACCACGCGGCCATTGATGACGCTCATCGACACATTGCCCGGCGTGCAGAACACCAGGGCCGCCACCGGATCGTGCCCAGCCCCGGCGTAGCCGACGCCCGACATGTCGAAGGCGACGATATCCGCCGACATACCCGGCGCGAGCGCGCCAATATCATCCCGATTCAGCACCTTGGCCCCGCCAAGCGTGGCAATCTCTAGCGCCTCGCGGGCGCTCATTGCGGCCGGGCCATACCCGACCCGCTGCAGCAGCATCGCCTGACGCGCTTCGCCAAGCATGTGCGCGCCGTCGTTCGATGCGCTGCCGTCGACGCCGAGGCCCACAGGCACGCCGGCATCACGCATCCGGCGAATCGGCGCGATGCCAGAAGCCAGCCGCATGTTGGAGCAAGGGCAATGCGCCACGCCCGTGCCGGTACGGGCGAACAACGCCACCCCCTCCTCATCGAGCTTCACGCAGTGCGCGTGCCAGACATCGTGCCCGACCCAGCCCAGATCCTCCGCGTACTGCGCAGGCGTCATGCCGAACTTCTCGCGCGAGTAGGCAATGTCGTTGTCGTTCTCCGCAAGGTGCGTATGCAGCGACACGCCGTAGTGGCGCGCCATCTTCGCGGACTCTCTCATCAGGTCGCGCGACACGGAAAACGGCGAGCACGGGGCCAGCACCACACGCAGCATCGCGTGCCGCGACGCATCGTGATACTGCTCGACCAGCCGCTGGCTGTCGCGCAGGATCGCTGCCTCGGTTTCCACGACGACATCGGGCGGCAGCCCACCCTGGCTACGGCCGACACTCATCGAACCGCGTGCCGCGTGAAAACGCATGCCAATCTGGCGCGCCGCGTCGATCGAATCGTCCAGGCGCGATCCATTCGGATAGAGGTACAGGTGATCGCTGGTAGTCGTGCATCCGGACAGCATCAGTTCGGCCATCGCGGTCTGGGTCGACACACGGATCATCTCCGGCGTCAGGTGCGACCAGAGCATGTAGAGATTGGTCAGCCACCCGAACAGCTCGGCATCCTGCGCGGCAGGCACGGCGCGCGTGAGGCTCTGGTACATATGGTGATGGGTGTTGACCAGCCCGGGCATGACCACATGCCCGCGCATATCGACGACCTCGGCGCGCCCCTCGTCGGCAAGCCGACGGTATTGCTCGGGCAGTTCGGCCGTGGGCCCCACCCACTCCACCGCCGGCCCGTTCGCGACCAGCGCGCCATCGGCAATCTCGCGCCGCTGCGCGTCCATGGTGACGAGTACGTCGGCGTGCTGAAGGATCAAAGTCATGGTGATGTGCATGGGTTGTGAACGTTGCGCAGTCTACGCAACGCCAGTACACACCAAAAGCGCAGAATTTCGCGCTTGGTGTCCACAAAATGAGGACACCTAGACCGTGGACGAGCGGAATTAACGGAACAGGCCGTCCAGCGCCGTGCCGATACGCTCCGCCATCAATTCGGCTGCGGGACTCAGCGGCGCCCGCACCCGCGCAACCATCCTCAACGCTTGCTGCCGTAGATCGCTGTCGCGCAGCGGCACGAACACCACGGCGCCACGTGCGCGCTCATCCATCACATCGAGCGGATTGAGCAGTGCCACGCCGACCCCGGCTGCCGCGAGTCGCTGGATCAACACGACCGAGGTCGATTCCACAGCGGGTGTCACCTCGACCGACTGCCGCGCGAAGGCGTCGTCGACGAGCGCGCGGATCGACAGCGAAGGCGCCGGGAGGATCAACGGATAGCCGGCGCACTCCGCCAGCCGCGTCGACGGCTGCATGGCAAGGGGATGCCCCGGCGCCACCACCGCGCCAATCGACCAGTCACGGCTGGCCATCACGCGGAACGCCGCCACCTCCGGCAAGTCGTACCCGAGCCCCAGGTCCGCATCGCCCTGCTCCACCGCCGCCACAATGCCGGCCACGGGCAGGTCCGCCACACGCACCACGATGCCAGGATGATGCTGACGGAAGTCGTGCACGAGAGACGGCAACAGGGAGCCCGCCAGACCCGACGTGGTCGCAACCGTGACCATGCCACGCCGCGCGCCCTTGATCTCGGCAACGCGCACCTGCAGCGCCTCATGCTCGCGCAGCGTCTGCCGCACGTGAGCGAGCACCATCTCGCCCAACGGCGTCAGGTGCAGGCGGCGGTTGATCCGATCGAACAGCGGCGCCCCCAGCTCCGCCTCTAGCTCAAGGATCTGCCGGTTGATCGCGGTTGGCGCCACGTGCAGATGCTCGGCGGCGCGGCGGATCGAACCACGGCGCACGACTTCATCGAGATAGCGCAGGACACGGGCGTGCATGACGGATAGGAGCCATTGAGACAGTGGGCGCATTGTAAGCGGCACCTGACACGCCGATGAAAAAAATGCGAACAAGGGCTTGCGCAGTATTCGGTACCTTGCTAGAATCTCTTTCTCGTTGGGGCGTTAGCTCAGTTGGTAGAGCAGCGGACTCTTAATCCGTAGGTCGAGTGTTCGAGTCACTCACGCCCCACCAGCGAATTCAGGAAAGGCCGAAAGCAGCATTGCTTTCGGCCTTTTGCTTTGGCGCTCCCGCAGAGCTTCCTGCTTCATACGCGCGTCATTGCTCACCCGCTACGCTCTCCCCCACGCGCATCCACGGGTTCTCCCCGATTCCCCGCCCCCGCCATTTCAGGGTTGAATGCCCGTCGACGTACATCACGGAACGAAGTTCCGTATTGCGGAACCAGCACAACTAGCAACACGTACTAGCAACACCTGGAGGCATCTTTTGAAAGCAGTTCTGAATACGGGCGCCATCGCCGCCCTCGCCGTCCTCGGCCTGACCCAGACCGGCATCGCCCACGCGCAAGCGTATCCGACCAAGCCGATCCGCCTGATCGTGCCGTTCGCCGCCGGCGGTACCACCGATATCGTCGGCCGTGCCGTGTCCGATGCGATCGGCCGTGAACTGGGTCAGCCGGTGGTGGTGGAAAACCGCGGCGGTGGCGGCGGCGCGATCGGCGCCGATGCGCTGGCCAAGTCCTCGCCAGATGGCTACACGCTGGGTATCGCCACGGTCAGCACGATGGCCACCAACCCGGCCACCAACCCCAAGAACCCGTACGACCCGATCAAGGACTTCGCGCCGATCACCAACCTGGTGAACGTGCCGAACGTACTGACCGTGAACCCGAAGGTGCCGGCAAAGAACCTGAAGGAGTTCATTGCCCTGGTGAAATCGAACCCCGGCAAGTACAGCTATGCGTCGGCCGGCAAGGGCAGCATTTCGCACCTGGATGGCGAACTGTTCAAGTACATCACCAAGACCGACATGGTCCACATTCCGTACCGTGGATCGGGCCCGGCGCTGAATGACACGCTGGCCGGACAGGTCAACGCGCAGTTCGACAACCTGCCGTCGTCGATGCCGTTCATCCAGAGCGACAAGCTGCGCGCCCTGGCCGTCGCCGCGCCGAAGCGCGTGGAAGGCCTGCCCAACGTGCCGACGTTCGCGGAAGAAGGCATGAAGGACATGAACAACATGGCCTGGTATGGCCTGGTGGCCCCGGCGGGCACCCCTGCTGCCATTGTCACCAGGGTGCACGATGCGGCAGTCAAGGCCCTGCAAGACCCCAATGTGAAGAAGCGTCTGCACGATGCCGGCGCCTACCCCGACGGCAACACGCCGCAACAGTACACGGCACAGATCAAGCGTGAACTGGAACTGCGCAAGAAGATCGCCGTCGATCAGAACATTACCCTGGAGTAAATGGCGCAATAAGTACCGTATGACGGCCTTGTGACGTGGCTGTCTCGCCGCCTGAACATTGTTACTACAACTTTCGCTAGGCGAGTCTCCACGATCACCGGTACAGTACAGATGAAGTCATTTTTTTCCTATTTGGCCGGGCCCGTAAGCCCGGCGGTTACCTGTGAGGATGATGATGCTGAAGAAGACCGTACCGACGCTGGTTGTTGCCGCCCTGGCTGCCTTGGGCACCATGCAACTGGCCCATGCGCAGAAGAACTACACGGACGGCGGCGATCTTTACAGCGGGGCCCACTCGAAGGACAAGGCCAACCCGAACAAGAGCGCGGCCAAGTCCGGCAAGTTCGATCCGTACACTGACGGCGCCAAGAAGTCGACCAAGTCGGAACTGGCTCCGGGCAAGAAGGCTGACCCGTACACTGACGGGGCGAAGTCCGGCAAGTTCGATCCGTATACCGACGGCGCGAAATCCGGCAAGTTCGACCCGTACACCGACGGCGCCAAGAAGCAGTAAGCGTCGTCCTTCATGGCCCCCGTTCTCAGGCGGGGGCCATGTTTCTCTTCCCTCCCGCCCCCCTCCCCCGCATCGCCGAGTGGATTAACCATCGCTTCCACGCGATTGTGATCCGTCACTGCATTGCCGCTGTCACGCAGGTCTCCCGCCCCCTTTCCAGCACGCCAAGCGGCGCCCGGTTCGCCTCATCCCAAAGACTGACTAGGACATACCCGACCTGTCACACCAATGTCTCTACATTGCTGCTAGTGTTCGGCCTACCAATGATTTCGAGCAGTACCAGGCGTGACCTGCCCGCGTTGAGAGGCAGGCACCCAAGCCGCCCGGGCCGGCCAATGCACCGGCCCAGATTGCATCAGGCGGCAACCCTAATATGGGAGACCTGAGCTAATGCAGCCCAAAGCACTCGATACCCACGAACCCGTAGTGCTCGCGCTGGTCGAGGCCGTCACGGCCTGGCAAGGCGCGCTTGAACAGACCCTGGGCGTATCGGGGCTGACCTATCCCAAATGGCTGCTGTTGCGGGCAATCCGCCACGAGGAATTCGTACGCGGCAAGCCGTGCGAAACCGCCATCTTTCTCGATGTCGCGCAGAGCGAGCATATGCTGCGCGAACTGGGCGACGATGGCTGGCTCGATTTCGATGCTGACGGCACGCCGCGCATCGCACCGGCGTCGGTCGCGCGGATGAAACGCGCAGCGCAGGCCATCAAGGCCCTGCACTCGGTATCCGCCGGTCAGTTCAGCACCTCGGAGCGCGCGGCGCTAAGCAGCTTGCTGCATCGCATGACCACTACGCTGGAAGACCACGTTGCTCGCCATATTCGCCATGCGGCGTGGGAACGCGACGAGATGTCGATGGTCGTGCCGGACGAACTCCGCCGCGTTGCGCAACAGGCTATCGCCGCCTGACCGCCCCGCCCCGCCCCGCAGCCATGACGCCCCGCCCCGCGCGGGGCGTTTCTGTTTTGTCACCCGGGCAAGGCAATTCTTTCCTACAGTGTGATCATGCACCGGCACGCCGCCGAGGAGACACCATGCCCCCGGAAAACGAAGAAAAGGTTGCGCAGTTGCTGGATGAATTGGTCGCGTTCGCGCAAGAACGGCTGCCGGCTGCGACGTTCGGGATTGTCGAACCCCTGCTGCGGCACTACTACGACCTGGCCGATGGCGAGGACCTGCTCGCACGCAACGTGGCCGATCTTTACGGCGCCGTCATGGCGCACTGGCAGACGGCGCAGAAGTTCGTGCCGGGCACCGCCCGATTGCGCGTCTACAACCCGAATCTCGAGGAACACGGCTGGCACTCGGACCACTCCATTGTCGAGATCGTCAACGACGACATGCCGTTCCTGGTCGATTCGGTCACCACGGAGATCAACCGGCACGGACTGACGCTGCACTCGGCCATTCATCCGGTTTTTCGCGTCTGCCGCGACGCGCGCGGCGGCATCGAGAGCATCGGCCTTGGTGGCGGCGAAATGGGTGCCACCAACTGCCGGCTTGAATCGTTCATCCATTTCGAAGTCGACCGCACAGGCGAGGCCACGCAACTCGAAGCCTTGCGCAATGCCATCGCGCGCATCCTCGGCGATGTGCGCGCCGCCGTGGAAGACTGGCCGCGCATGCAACAGATTGCGCGCGACACGATCGGCAGCATGGCCCAGGCCCCCGATGCCGCCACGCCGGAGTCGGTGGAAGCACGCTCGTTCCTGGAATGGATGCTGGACGACCACTTCACGTTCCTCGGGCATCGCGATTACGAACTGATCTCGCGCGATGGCCAGTTCTGGCTGCGCGGCGTGCCCGGCACCGGCGCGGGCATTCTGCGCGAGGCTCTGCGCGACCCCGCGGCCGAGGACCTCACGTCCCTGCCCGCGGCCGCCCGCAGTGTCATCGAGGGCGCCACGCCGATCTTCCTGACCAAGGCCAATTCACGCGCCACGGTGCATCGACCCGGCTACCTCGACTACGTCGGGGTCAAGCTGCTCGACGCTAACGGCAAGCTGTTCGGCGAACGCCGTTTCGTAGGCCTGTACACGTCCACGGCCTACATGGTCAGCACCAGCGAGATCCCGCTGGTACGCCGCAAGTGCGCCAACATCCTGTCGCGCGCCGGCTTCCTGACCAAGGGCCATCTGTACAAGTCCCTGATCACCATCCTGGAACAGTACCCACGCGACGACATGTTCCAGGCCGACGAAAACGAGCTGTTCGACATCACGCTCGGCATCCTGCGACTGCAGGAACACCAGCGCACGCGCCTGTTCGTTCGGCGCGACCGCTTCGACCGTTTCATCTCCTGCCTGGTGTTCGTCCCGCGCGACAAGTACAACACCGACCTGCGCCAGCGCATCCAGAAGTTGCTGATGCAGGCGTTCAACGGCACGGGCTGCGAATTCACGCCGTTGCTGTCCGAGTCCCCGCTGGCACGTATCCAGATCACGGTGCGCGGGCAGCCAGGCACGATGCCGGAGGCCGATACGCGCGAGCTCGAAGAGCGGATCGTGCAGGCCACGCGCCGCTGGCAGGACGACCTGTCCGCCGCGCTGCACGAGACCCGTGGAGAGGAGCACGGCAACAGGTTGCTGCGCCGCTATGGCGACTCGTTCCCGGCTGGCTATCGCGAGGACTATCCCGCTCGTACCGCCGTGCGCGATATCGAACTGATGGAGCACGCGCGCCAGCATCCGAACGGCCTGGCCATGAACCTGTATCGCCCGATCGAAGCGGCCCCCGGCGCGTTTCGCTTCAAGGTATTCCGCGCCGGCCTGCCGATTGCGCTGTCGGCAAGCCTGCCCATGCTCGAACACCTGGGCGTGCGCGTCGACGAGGAACGTCCCTATCTGATCGAACCCGACGCCGGCGACCCGATATGGATTCACGACTTCGGCCTGGAGATCGCCGCCGACCATGAGGGCCAGCCGGTCGATATCGAGATCGAGCGCGCCAAGCCGCTGTTCGAAGACGCTTTCGGACGCGCCTGGAATGGCGAGATCGAGAACGACGACTTCAACCGGTTGGTGCTGCGGGCAGGCCTCGCCGCGCGCGACGTGACGATCCTGCGCGCCTACGCCAAGTACCTGCGCCAGGTGGGCTCCACGTTCAGCAACGCCTACATCGAACAAGCGCTGGCGGCAAACCCGCGTATCGCGGCGATGCTGGTCTCGCTGTTCGTCGCCCGCTTCGACCCGGCCGTTGCCGCCGCCGGCGCACCCGACGATGCCCGCTGCCGCAAGCTGCTGGCCGATATCGAATCCGCGCTCGACCAGGTGCCGAATCTCGACGAGGATCGCATCCTGCGGCTGTTCCTCAACGTGATCAGCGCAACCGTGCGCACCAATTACTTCCATCACGGCGCGGACGGCCATCCACGCCCTTACATTTCGTTCAAGCTCAATCCGGCGCTGGTACAGGGGCTGCCCGAGCCGCGACCGATGTTCGAGATCTGGGTCTACTCGCCACGGGTGGAAGGCGTGCACCTGCGCGGCGGACGCGTGGCGCGTGGCGGTCTGCGATGGTCGGACCGGCGCGAGGATTTCCGCACCGAGGTGCTGGGCCTGATGAAAGCGCAGATGGTCAAGAACACGGTCATCGTGCCGGTCGGCTCGAAGGGCGGCTTCGTCGTCAAGCGGCCGCCGCCGCCCACCGATCGCGATGCCTTCCTCGCCGAAGGCGTGGCCTGCTACCAGACGTTCCTGCGCGGCCTGCTCGACCTGACCGACAACCTTGTCTCCGGCAACCTCGTGCCACCACCCGAGGTGGTGCGTCATGACGATTCGGACCCATACCTCGTGGTGGCGGCCGACAAGGGCACAGCCACGTTCTCGGACTATGCGAATGCCATCTCGGCCGAATACGGTTTCTGGCTCGACGACGCCTTCGCCTCCGGTGGATCGGTTGGCTACGACCACAAGAAGATGGGCATCACCGCGCGCGGCGCGTGGGAAAGCGTCAAGCGGCACTTTCGCGAGATGGGCACCGATATCCAGGCCACACCATTCACGGTGGTCGGCGTTGGCGACATGTCTGGCGACGTGTTCGGCAATGGCATGCTGCTGTCTCCCCACATCAAGCTCGTGGCCGCGTTCGACCATCGACATATCTTCCTCGACCCGGATCCGGACTGTGCGAAGAGCCTGGCCGAGCGCGCGCGCATGTTCGATCTGCCGCGTTCGAGCTGGGCCGATTACGACGCCACGCTGATTTCCGCGGGTGGCGGCATCTATCCACGCACGGCCAAGACGATCGCGCTCTCGCCGCAGGTACAGGCGGTGCTCGGCATCACGGCGGCATCGCTGCCTCCGGCCGAACTGATCCACGCGATCCTGATGGCCCCTGTGGATTTGCTCTACAACGGCGGCATCGGTACCTACGTCAAGGCGAGTACCGAAACCCACCAGCAAGCCGGCGATCGCGCCAACGATCCGGTACGTGTCAACGGCAACGAACTGCGCTGCAAGGTGGTGGGCGAAGGCGGCAACCTCGGTTTCACCCAGCTCGGGCGTATCGAGTTTGCCCGCCACGGCGGCCGTATCAATACGGATGCCATCGACAATTCCGCCGGCGTCGACTGCTCCGACCACGAGGTCAATATCAAGATCCTGCTTGGCATCGTAGTGGCCGATGGCGAGATGACCGAGAAGCAACGCAACAAGCTGCTGGCTGAGATGACCGACGAAGTCGGCCTGCTGGTGCTGCAGGACAACTACTTCCAGACCCAGGCGCTCTCGGTCGCGGGCCGCGTGGCGCCGGTGCTGGTCGATGCCGAAGCGCGACTGATCCGCTGGCTGGAACGTGCGGGCCGTCTCAACCGGCCACTCGAGTTTCTGCCCACGGACGAGGACATCACCGAACGCAAGGCGCTGGGCGCCGGGCTGACATCGCCCGAACGCGCGGTGCTGCTGGCCTACAGCAAGATGTGGCTCTACGACGAACTGCTTGCGTCCGATATCCCCGAGGATGTGCTCGTGGCTGGGCTGCTGGCCGACTACTTCCCGCAGCCGCTACGCCAGCGCTACGCGGAAGCCATGCAGCGCCATCCGCTGCGGCGCGAGATCCTGGCCACGCACCTGACCAACATGCTGGTGAACCGCGTCGGCGCCACGTTCGTCCATCACCAGATGGAGGAAACCGACGCGCGGCCCGCGGACATCGTGCGCGCCTGTCTGCTGGCCCGCGATGTGTTCGGGCTTACCGGGCTCTGGGAACGGATCGACGCGCTCGACAATCGCGTCGAGGACGCTGTGCAGGCGCGCATGTTCGGCGATCTGGCGCGGCTGCTCGAACGCGCCACGCTCTGGTTCATCCGCTATCTGCGCGCGGGCGGTACGGTGGAGCCAGGCGCGACCAGGTTCGTCGATGCGGCGCATTGGCTCACGCCGCAATTGCCGACGCTGCTGCCGCCCGAGCCATCGCAGGCCATGGCCGAACGCGCCATGGCCCTGACCGAGGCCGGCGTCGACGAAGATCTGGCGCTACGTGTGGCGGCCAGCGATATCGCGGCGGCAGCGCTCGACATCGCGGAAGTCTCTGGAACATGTGGCCGCAGCCTTGGCGCCGTGGCGGGGGTCTACTTCGCCCTGGACACCGAACTCAACTTCGGATGGCTGCGCGAGCGCGCGTTGTCTCTGCCCGCGGAGACGCACTGGGATCTGCTGGCACGCACGACCACGCTCGACGACCTGGGCCGGCTCAAGCGTGCGTTGACGACGAGCGTGCTAGGCCAGTCGCGCGACACGGACGACCCGCAGGCGCTCATCGAGGGCTGGCGCGGCACCCGTCAGGCGGCGCTGGACCGCTATGCCCAGATGCTGGCCGACCAACGCGCCTCGGGCGTTTCAGGCGTGGCGGCCTTGTCGATGCTGTCCGTCGCGGTCAGGGAGATTGGCTTGCTCGAACGCGCCTGAATCCGGCTGCCACCAGTGGGTTCAGGCGTGACGGTCCTCGTCATCGATGACGTCGTCATCGTCCATGTCGCGCAGCGGCGCCAGGTCGTCGTCATCGGAAAGGTCATCCGGTTCGCCGCCCCGCGCGCGAAACTCCAGGCCGAGTCGCAGGAACAGGTCGAACGCGTCCGCCAGCAGATGCTTCTGCCGTGGCAGCAGGCTGGCGTAGGGCATGTCGTAGATCGACTGGTGCGTGCCGCGCGCACCCTTGAGCCCGCGATCGCGCGCAATGTCGGACAGCAGAGCTGCAAAGCCCGACAGGTCCTGCGCCGCGAGCGCGGTATTGAGCACACGCGCGATGACTTGCGGCGATGCGGCCGCCCAGCCGATGACCTCGGCGTTAGAAGCGGAATCGTGGGATAGGTCGCTGATTTCCATGGCTGTCTTAACGGCCCCGTGCACGCTGGCTTGAGCCGCAACCGCCACGCTCCCCCTTAGGAGGGGAAGTCAGCTTCGGCGGCGCGGCTGCGTGGCGCGCTTCGCCTCGGCGCTGGGAGGCGTCTTCGCGACATGCTCGCGCGGAATCTGCTTGTAGGTGACGGCGCCATCGCGCCCTTGATTGGCCTTCAGGTGGTTACGCGCGCCGCAGAGCGGGCAGCGAAAAAGCGGGCCCTGCCCCTCGTTGTGGATCTCCACCTCGTCGGGCGCCCAGCGCGCACCGCAAGACTGGTTGTGGCAAAAAAACATTGTCGACTCCGGAAATTGCGGCGAATCGTAACATGCGGCCCCGCCAGCGGCGGCGGCCTAGCCGTTGTTCTGGACCCAGTGCCTCGCCCATGCGCCTGCCGCCATGCGAGCTTCGGCGGCCGTGGGGTACGTGGCAGGCGGCCCTCCCGCCTCCTGTACCACCGCGCCGGCTTCCCAGATATCGCACCACGCCTTGTATCGCTCCCTGCCCAGCGCCTGCCAGAACAGGTGCACGACAAACCCGCGGTATTCGAACATGTCTGAGCCGCTATCCGGCGAGATGGACGCCCGCGCCATCGCGCGGGGGTCCTGCGCCGTGGCTGCGTCATCGTCATCGGCAACCTGCCGCGCGCGGCGCATCCCTAGCGCGGCGCACAGGCTGGCAGCCAGCGCGCCAGCCAGAAGTCCCGCCGCGAACCAGCAGATCCTGCTCGTGAACTGCGCATCGCGCTGCAACATCGGCACCTCCGTCTGCGGACGGATGTCCGGAGCTTCGTTGCGTTTCAGGTTACACCAATGCAACGTCGAAGCCAGCCCCGCGTCGCGCACGCGGTCCGCCATGAAAATCAGAATCCGGCACGTGCAATGGGCGGACAAGGTGGATATACTGTACATTCATACAGTATCGGAAATCTCCGAAACGTCTCCGAAACATCCCCGAACCATCACCTCTCCGCCGCCCTGCCATGCCCGCCTATCAGCCTGCCTCGATCCTGCTGGAAGCCCACTACTTCGGCGACGATGCCGAGATGCTGCGCCTGCCTTGCGCGAGCGTCACGGTGCAGAGCGGCGCAATTCTCGTCGATGGCGTTGAGATCCGGCATCTGCACGCGCTGCGCTGGACGCCGGACTACCTGTCGTTCAGCGATGGCGGCGACCACCATCGCTACCCGGTCAGCCGTCCCGCCGTGATCGGGCCACAGGCCGCACGCTTCGCGCTGCTCTAGTGCTCTAGTGCTCTAGTGCTCTAGTGCTCTAGCGGCGCCGCAGCAACGCGCCCGCGTACTCGGCACGCGACCCAAGCTCGCGCTCGATCCGCAGCAGGCGGTTGTACTTGGCGGTGCGATCCGCGCGCGACATCGACCCCGTCTTGATCTGCCCGCATTGCAGCGCCACGGCAAGGTCGGCGATCGTCACATCCTCGGTTTCACCCGAGCGATGCGACATCACGGCCGAATACCCGTAACCATGGGCCACGCGAACCGTCTCGCGCATCTCGCTCAGCGTACCAATCTGGTTGGCCTTGACCAGAATGGCGTTGGCCACGCCCTGCTCCACCCCCTGCCTCAGCAAGGTCGGATGCGTGCAGAACACGTCGTCGCCAACAAGCTGGCACCGCTTGCCGAGCTTCCGCGTCAGCAATTGCCAGCCCATCGCATCGTCTTCCGCCATCCCATCCTCGATCGAAACAATCGGATAGCGGTCCGCAAGGCGTACCAGATAGGCCACCTGCTCCTCGCGCGAGCGCTCGACGCCCTCGCCCTGATAGACATAGCTGCCGTTGACATATAGCTCGCTGGCGGCGGGGTCGATGGCCAGCGCTACGTCGTCGCCGGGGCGATAGCCTGCCTTGGCGATGGCTGCGACCAGAATGTCCAACGCCTCCTCGGCAGCGTGAAATTCGGGCGCGAAGCCACCCTCATCGCCCACGTTGGTGGTGTAGCCGGCAGCCTTCAGCATGCCGCGTAGCGTATGGAAAACTTCCGAGCCGGCACGTACCGCCTCAGTAAAGGTTGGTGCCCCGGCAGGCACGATCATGAATTCCTGAAAATCGAGCGCATTGTCGGCATGGGCTCCGCCATTGATCACGTTGATCAGCGGCACGGGCAGCAACGAAGCACGCTCTCCGCCAAGATAGGCGAACAGCGGCAGACCGTTCGACACCGCAGCCGCGTGAGCCACGGCCAGGGACACGCCGAGCAACGCGTTGGCGCCGAGCCGACGCTTATCCGGGGTGCCGTCGAGGTCGATCATGATCGTGTCGATCTCGGGTTGGTCACCGGCATCGCGCCCGAGTAGTGCCTCACGCAACTCGGTGTTGACGGCCTGAACCGCCCGCGACACGCCACGCCCCAGATAGCGTCGCCGATCGGCATCGCGCAACTCCACAGCCTCGCGCGCGCCGGTCGATGCCCCCGACGGCACAATGGCTCGGCCGACCGCGCCGTCGTCGAGCACGACCTCCACCTCCACCGTCGGATTACCCCGACTATCGAGCACTTCCAGTCCCCGGATCTCAGCCACCTGGCTCATTCGCGCACTCCTTTTGTGAGAAAAATGAAGATGTGTCGATCCTAAAAGGCTTTCACCAAGCTGAATATCGCGTTATTTTCCTCAATTCGTCAGTTTTTCTCACACAGCAGGAGCATACGGTGCGAACCCTGCCCCCAATGTCAACCTTGCGCGCGTTCGAGGCCACGGCCCGTACGGGCTCCGTGACCCGCGCCGCCGAAGAGCTATTTCGCACGCACGGCGCAGTCAGTCGGCAGTTGCGCCAATTGCAGGAGCACGCGGGCGTGGAGCTATTCGAGCGCGAGGGGACCGGTCTGCGCCTGAACGAGCACGGCCAGGCGCTCTATGAGGTGGTACGCACGGCGCTGGACCAGCTCGAACAAGGTTACGGTCGTCTGCTCGATCAGGCGCGCGGGCCTACGCTGCACGTGGCATGTAGCGCAACCTTCGCGATGCGCTGGCTGGTACCCGAACTGGTCGACTTCTATCGGCTGCGACCCGATATCCGTATTCGGCTCTCGATGACATCGGCGCGCGAGATCCGCACCGAAGGCGCAGATGTGGTGATTGCCTGGGACCTGTCGTCATACCCCGCCGCCGAACGACAACGCGCGATCCAGCTGGCGCCGGTCGCCTTCGGCCCGGTCTGCGCACCCGCCTATGCGCCGGAAGTGGCCACCGGCGCGCGCATCACGCACGATTTCACATCGAGCGCGTGGGACCAGTGGGAAGCGCTGACTGGTCACCACATCGCACCCGGCGCCGGGCTGACGTTTCCGCACACGCATCTGTGCATCCAGGCCGCCCTGTCGGGGCTGGGCGTGGCGCTGATCGAGCAACGACTGATCCAGGCGGAACTGGCGGCAGGCACCCTCGTGGCGCCCTATGGATTCACCGCATTTGGCGGCGGTCTGATGGCGGTCCCGGCCACCCGCGACGTGCCGGCCGATGCCGATGTGTTTATCGCGTGGCTGCAGCGTCGGCTATTGCCGCCGGTCGACTCTCGCGCCCCGCGACAGGCAGGACAAACCGGAGCGTAGTGCCCACCTGCCCTTCCACCAGCCGCGCCTGACTGCCGTTCAACTGGAGCATTCGCTGCACGATCAGCAGGCCGAGCCCGCCGCCCCGGTGCGCGCCGCCCGACGGAAACGGCCGCTGGAACAACGACTCGCGCAAGGCCGGCGGAATCCCCGGCCCCGTATCGCTGACCGTCACCGCCACGCTGCCATTCTGGCTGGTCAGGTCGACTTCGACAGTGCCGCCCGCCGGTGTATGGCGAATCGCGTTGTCGAGCAGGTTCGTCAGCACGCGCTCGATCATGCCGAGGTCGGCGGCGACGGCAGGCAGCACAGGCGGCACGCCGGCGCGCAATTGCAGATGCTTGGCCTCGGCCGGCAGGGCGAATTTTTCGAGCACGTCCTGTGTCAGGTCGACGATCGAGAATGTCTCGGGCATCGCCTGGACCATGCCGTGTTCGAGCCGCGCCAGTTCGAACAGCGACTGCGCCAGCCCGCCCACCTTGGCGCTCTGCGCCAGCGCGATGGCAAGGTAGCGCTGGCGTTCCTCGGCACTGAGCTTGTCCGCCTTGAGCGAGAGCGTTTCCAGATACCCGTGCAGCGACGTCAGCGGTGTGCGCAGGTCGTGCGAGATATTGGCCACCATCTCGCGCCGCTCCTGATCCTGCTGCTTGAGCGCGCGCCATTGCGTCTCGATCCGGTCGGCCATCTGACGGAACGCCGTGCGTAGCGCGGCGATCTCGTCGCGCTGCATCGGTTCTTGTATCCGGTCGGCAGCTCCTGCACCCGGGATGCCTGATCCCCGCAAATCGCCGGCATCGCCCGAATCAAACTGCCGGATCTCGATCGTCAGGCGTCGCAGCGGGCGCGTGATCAGGCCGAAAGCCACCAGACCCGCCACCAGCCCGAGCGCGGCCACCAACGCCATCGACCAGAGCGTGGTCCGCATGACCGCGTCGCGCGATGCCAGCGCGGCCAGCTTGTCATGCGCCTCGCCCTGCAGCACCACGTAGATATAGCCGCCCTGCCGCAACGGCGCCGCGCTGAACACCTTCCGCCCGCTGTCGCTGCGCGGGTCGTCGCCAAAGATCGGCAGCGCCCCACCGTCGATCAGCTTCTTTACCGGCGCCAGGTTCACGTGATCGCGCACCAGGTGCCCCGCCGGCGCATCGTGCCCGCGAATGCGTCCCTGATCGTCGAGTAGATAAACCTCAACGCTCGGATTCACGACCATCAACTGCCCGAAGAGCTGGCGCAATGCCTGCGGCGCGATGGCGCTCTGATCCTCCAGCAGCGCATTGCGCGCGATGTATGCAGCGAGCCCGCGCGATATGTCCTGGACCACCTCTTTCTCATGCATCGCGTTGGCCCGCACCTGCAGCCAGGCGGAGGCCCCGCAGCAGGCGAGCAACAACGCGGCGAAAACGGCGGACAGCCGTTGTGTCAGGGACAGGTTCACGATGCTTCCCCTTCGTCCTGCGTGGCGTCGGCTTGCGGATCGGCCACGAACCGATAGCCGCGCCGCCACACCGTCAGGATGCGCTTCGGCTGCGCCGGATCGACCTCGATCTTGGTGCGCAGCCGGTTGATATGCGTGTTCACCGTGTGCTCGTAACCCTCGTGCTGGTAGCCCCACACCGCGTTGAGCAAATCCATGCGTGAGAACACCTTGTCCGGATGGCGCGCGAAGTAGTACAGCAGGTCGAACTCGCGTGGGGTCAGGTCGAGACGCTTGCCGTCGACAGCGGCCTCCCGCGCGAGAGGATCAATGGCCAGTCCGGCCAGCTCCAGACTTCCGGCATCGGCCCGTACGTCACGCGCCATTGCCTCCACCCGGCGCAGCAGCGCCTTGACGCGCGCCACCAGTTCCAGCACCGAGAACGGCTTGGCCAGATAGTCGTCGGCACCGAGTTCGAGCCCCAGGATGCGATGCACCTCGCTGGAGCGCGCGCTGGTGATGATGATCGGCGTGTAGCGCGTCATCGCCCGGGCCCGGCGGCAGATCTCGAGACCATCCACGCCGGGCAGCATCAGGTCCAGCACCAGCGCATCCCAACCGCCCTGCTCCAGCAGGCGCAGCCCCTCGGCGCCATCAGCGCTATGCACGACCTCGTAGCGCTCGTCGCGCAGGTGCATGGCCAGCACGTTGGCGATACCGACATCGTCTTCGACCAGCAGGATGCGTTTGGCGTGTTCCATGGTGTGGCGGCTTGGCCCTCGGCTCTGAACTGGCTCTATTGTGCAGAAATCCGCCAGTCCAGTTATCACGAATTGTTTAAGGTTTGGCGAGGACTCCGCCATGGATGGTTGCCTACCATGCGTTCAACCCATCCCGAACACGGAGACCACCATGCGCATCACCAGACGCTTTCTGCTTTCGGGCGGCTCGCTGACCGCTACGCTTGCCGTCGTCGGCGGCTGGCGGCTGCTGGCCACCGGCAATGCCAACGCCGCCGGAGCCGGCGCCCAATCCTTCGAAGTCACATTGAGCGACGAGGCGTGGCGCCAGAAGCTGACGCCGGCCCAGTACACGGTACTGCGCCACGAAGGCACCGAGCGCCCGTTCAGCAGCCCGCTCAATGATGAGCATCGCAAGGGCGTTTTCTCGTGCGCGGGCTGCCAGCTCGACCTGTTCTCGTCGTCGACCAAGTTCGACAGCGGCACTGGCTGGCCGAGCTTCTGGGCGCCGCTGGCCAACGCGGTGGGCACCACCGAGGACCGCACGTTCGGCATGGCGCGCACGGCAGTGCATTGCCGCCGTTGCGGCGGCCACCTTGGCCACGTGTTCGACGACGGCCCCAAGCCTACGGGACTGCGCTACTGCATGAATGGCGTAGCCATGACGTTCCGCCCCGTATCCGCCTGACCAGGCCCATCGCGGACCCATCGCGGACCCATCACGGACCAATTGCCATGCTGCTACTGATCCTCTCCTACCTGGGCGGCGCGCTCACGATCCTGAGCCCCTGCATCCTGCCCGTATTGCCGTTCGTGTTCGCGCGCGCCGATCAACCATTCGTGCGCAGCGGCCTGCCTCTGCTGGCCGGCATGGGCCTCACCTTCGCCGGCGTGGCCACGCTCGCCGCGGTCGGTGGCGGCTGGGTCGCTCAAGCCAACCAGTATGGCCGCTGGCTCGCCATCGCCCTACTGGCCGTGTTCGGACTGACGCTGCTGCTGCCCCGGCTTGCCGAACGCCTGATGCGGCCGCTGGTGAATGCGGGCAGCCGGCTGTCGAACTTCGCGCAGGCCGACGGCAAACCCGCCAGCCCCGCATCGTCATTCCTGCTCGGCATTGCCACCGGCCTGCTGTGGGCGCCATGCGCGGGCCCGATCCTCGGTCTCGTGCTGACCGGCGCCGCCCTTCAGGGCGCAAGCCTGGGCACCACGCTGCTGCTGCTGGCCTACGCCGCAGGCGCTGCCACATCGCTGGCGGTGGCCCTGTTGATCGGCGGACGCGTATTCGCAGCGATGAAGCGTTCGCTCGACGCTGGCGAATGGGTTCGTCGCGGGATCGGCGTGGCGATGCTGGCCGGCGTCGCGGCAATCGCGCTTGGACTCGACACAGGCATCCTGACACGCGTCTCGACCGTGGCCACCGGCGGCCTGGAGCAGCGCCTGGTCGACGCACTGGGACACAAGGACCGTAGCGGCGGCGCGATGATGGCCGCCACCAGCGTGCCAGCAGAAGGCGGAGCCATGATGATGCGAGCCGTCGACCGTCCCGCCACACTGCCAGTGGAAGGCCAGTTCCCCGGCCTCAATGGCGCGGTGGAATGGCTCAACTCGCCGCCGCTGACTGCGGAAGCGCTACGCGGCAAGGTCGTGCTGGTCGATTTCTGGACGTACTCGTGCATCAACTGCCTGCGCACGCTGCCCTACGTAAAGGCCTGGGCGGAGAAATACCGGGATCAGGGCCTGGTCGTCATCGGCGTCCATGCCCCCGAGTTCGCGTTCGAACGCAATATCGACAACGTCCGCAAGGCCACGAAGGATCTCGGCGTGACCTACCCGGTGGCCATCGACAACAACTACGCGATCTGGCGCGCGTTCAACAACAACTACTGGCCGGCGCATTACTTCATCGACGCCCAGGGGCGCGTGCGCTTCCATCATTTCGGCGAAGGCGAATACGAGAAATCGGAAGCCGTGATCCGGCAACTGCTGGCTGAAGCGGGCCACGCGGACGTGACGAAGGTGGCAATGACCGCGGACAACGCCATGCACGGCGTGGAGATGCCCGCCGATGCCAGCGCGCTGCGTTCGCAGGAGACCTATGTGGGCTACGCCCGTGCCGAGAACTTCGCGTCTCCGGGTGGCGCCCGGCCGGATCAATCCAAGGAATACGCCGCGCCGGCCCGCCCCACGCTCAATGAGTGGGGCCTGGCGGGCAACTGGAAGGTTGGCGAGGAACAGGCAACGCTGGAACAGGCCAGCGGGAAGATCGTTTATCGCTTCCACGCCCGCGACCTGCACCTGGTGCTCGGCCCAGCCCCGGACGGCAAGCCAGTGCGCTTCCGCGTGACGATCGACGGCAAGGCGCCAGGCGCATCGCACGGCACCGATGTCGCCGCGGATGGCAGCGGGACCGTCACCGGACAGCGCCTGTATCAACTCGTACGCCAGCAAGGCGACGTCACCGATCGCACGTTCGCCATCGAATTCCTCGATCCCGGCGTGCAGGCCTATGCGTTCACCTTCGGCTGATCTACGCTACTTTCAAGGAGTCTGACCATGGATGCCATGACGACACTGCAACGCTGGACCCGCCCCACCACGCTGAAGCTCGCAAGCTTGGCCATGCTGATGGTGGCGGCCGCAATGTGGGAACTACCCGCGATCTCGGCCGAGGCCGCCGTGAAGATCCCCGCGCCGGCCGTCGACGAAAGAGCCGGCACGAGCCATACCGAGACCGCCGTGTTCGCCGGTGGATGTTTCTGGGGCGTGCAAGGCGTGTTCCAACATGTCCGCGGCGTTACACGGGTAACGTCCGGTTACTCCGGCGGCTCGGCCAGCAACGCGCAATACGAGATGGTGGGCAGCGGCACGACCGGACACGCGGAGTCGGTCGAAATCCGCTACGACCCCAGCCAGATCAGCTACGGCAAGCTGCTGCAGATCTTCTTCTCGGTCGCGCACAATCCCACGCAACTGAACTATCAGGGGCCCGATCACGGCACGCAGTACCGCTCGGCGATCTTCCCGCGCTCGCCTGTGCAACGCTCGATTGCCGAGGCGTATATCGCCCAGCTCGACACGTCGAAAGCGTACCGCGCGCCGATCGTCACGCGCGTCGAGGATTACAAGGGGTTCTTTCCGGCCGAGAACTATCACCAGGATTTTCTCGTCAAGAATCCGAGCTATCCGTATATCGTCATCAATGACCTGCCGAAGATCGGTAATCTGAAAACGATGTTCCCGGACGTGTATCGGAATGATGCGGTGCTGGTATCGAAGGGAGGTTGAAGCGATCGGTGAGAGATGGCGCCAGGGTCAACCCAGCACCTTGACCGCCATCGTCAGAAACCAGCCCGCAGCCAGGCAGGCCCCCACCCATCCAAAACCAATCAGAAATATGTCTCGCCAGTTCATCCGTTCCTACTCCGGCAGCGCAAGCTGCCGTGTCGATGCAATGGGGAAAGGCTAGTCGATGACCGGGTCAGAACCTATGTCCGAAATGTAAGGAAGGATTGCAACGTGCTGTGCTTTATTTCGGACAGCGCTACAAAAGGAAAGAGGAGTTCCTACCCGCATTCTTGCCGCTCGAACTCACAACGCGAGTGCCGGCTACGGAGCCTCAGATTCCAAACCTGCCATTTGTGCGACCGGCGGGACCAAAAGACAAAAGGCCTGACAGGAAACCTGTCAGGCCTTTTATTTTCTGGTCGGGGCGAGAGGATTTGAACCTCCGACCACCTGCACCCCATGCAGGTACGCTACCAGGCTGCGCTACGCCCCGAAGAAGCGAGAGTATATCACCGTCAATTCGACGATGGCTAGTAGTTCAAAGCCAATTTATTGGTGCCGTGCGATCTCTTTCAATTGCGCCAGCAGGTGCTGCACTTCGACCAGGTCGTTGCGCAGCGAATTCAGGTCGACAGAAAGCACTGGTGCCTCCTCGACGGCAACCTGAACCTCACTGGGCTCGGCGCCCACCGCGACGCCAGCGCCGTGATGGCGCCCTTCGTCGAGCCGGTTGCGCGCGCCGTTGATCGTGAAACCTTGCTCGTACAGCAGATCGCGAATCCGGCGAATCAGCAGGACTTCGTGATGCTGGTAGTAACGGCGATTGCCGCGTCGCTTCACGGGCTTGAGCTGGGTGAATTCTTGTTCCCAGTAGCGCAGCACATGCGGCTTGACGGCGCAGAGCTCGCTGACCTCACCGATGGTGAAGTAGCGTTTTGCGGGAATCGGCGGCAGCGCGACGCGCTCGCTGGATTTTTCCGTCATGCGTTGGGTAGTCTGATGTCAGGCCGTGGACCAGAGCCGGTTGGCTCGGTTGGACGCGAACTGCGCGCGGCATTGCAGGATACAGACTGCAATCGCCGCGGGCAATCACCCGGTTGCGCGTCGTTACAGATGTGTGGCTGCCGCGACGATACTGCCCGTGCGGCATGTGCCCTCGCGCGTCAGGCCTCCAGACCTGCGCGCTCCTCCACCTGTGCCTTGAGCTTTTGGCTGGCGTGGAACGTCACCACACGGCGCGCCGTGATCGGGATGATCTCTCCCGTCTTGGGGTTGCGGCCGGGACGTTGCGCCTTGTCGCGCAACTGGAAGTTGCCGAAGCCTGACAGCTTGACGCTGTCACCGCGCTCCAACGCTTCTCGAATCACGTCGAAGAACGCTTCGACCATGTCTTTCGATTCGCGCTTGTTCAGGCCAACCTGATCGAACAGCATCTCTGCAAGTTCGGCTTTGGTCAGGGTTGGCACCTCGGCGGCACGGGCTTCCGGCGATGCATCGTCGAGGGAGGCAGCGTGCCGGTCGCTTGCATCGCCCAGGTCTGCAGCATTCATGGAAATCGTGTCTCGATCGTTCATCCTAGATCGCTCTGTAAAATCTGCCGCGATCCGCCCGGGGGCTGTGCCCGGGCGCTCCAATTGAAGGTGGACTGCCTGATTCGCTTAAGCGCGCAGGCGGGCTTCGAAGCCTGCCGTCAGCGCGTCGATCATGCAGCGCACCGCACTGTCGACTGTCTCGTCCTGGAGGGTCGACCCAGTATCTTGCAACGTTACGCGGAACGCAAGGCTTTTCTCGTCAGCGCCAATGGCCGTCGACGCGGCCTTCGGCCGGAACTCGTCGAACAGTACAAGGCTCTGGACGAAATGGCCGAAGCCGCCCTTGTCCAGCGCCGCACGCATGGCGTCCAGCATGTCTTGCGCACGCAGCGACTGCTTCACGACCACAGCCAGATCGCGCACTGCGGCCGGGAACTTCGAGATCTCCGTGTACACCGGCAGACCTACATTGCGCAGCGCGTCGAGTTCGAGTTCGAACAGCACCGGCGCCTGCGTCAGCTCGTACTTCTGCAGCCAGCGAGGATGGAGTTCACCTACCACGCCGACAGCCTTGCCGTCGACGATCACGCGCGCGGCGCGACCCGGGTGCAGCGCGGGATGCGCCACCGGCTCGAAGCGCGGCACGCGCGGGTGGAACAGCGCTTCCACATCGCCCTTGATGTCGAAGAAATCGATCGGACGCGTGGCCACGCCCCACTGCTCCTCGAATGCCGGGCCGTAGGCGATACCGGCGGCCATCATCGGCTGATGGTAGCCGGCAACGGTCAGGCCGCCGTCGGCTACCTTCGGATCGCGGTGGAACACGCGGCCCACCTCGAACAGCCGCACGCGCGAGGCCTTGCGGTTAAGGTTGTAGCGAACCTTGTCGAGCAAACCACCGATCATCGTGGAGCGCATCACGGCCAGTTGGCTCGCAATCGGATTCAGCAGCCGGATCGGGTTGTTGTTGTCCGCGAAGTCCTGCTCCCACTGCTCTTCCACGAAGGCGAAATTGATCACCTCGTTGAAGTCGCGCGCGGCCAGCGCGTGGCGCACCACGTGTTGCGAGCGGCGGCCTTCGTTGGTCGGACGCATTTCGCTTTCGGCCACAGGCGGGCGGGCCGGGATACGCTCGAAACCATAGATACGCGCGACTTCCTCGATCAGGTCTTCCTCGATCTCGATGTCGAAGCGATAGCTCGGCGGCGTGACTTCGAACACTTCGCCTTCGTCGCCTTGCGAGCGCGTGAACGACAGGTTCAGGCGCTGGAAGACGTCAGCAATCTCCGCCGACGACAGTTCGATACCCAGCACGCGTTCGGCACGCGCCACGCGCAGCTTCACGGGCTGGCGCTGCGGCACATTGACGGTCTGGTCGTCCACCGGGCCGGCCTGACCACCGCAGATGTCGAGAATCAGCGCGGTGATGCGTTCGATATGCTCGACCGTGGTGGCGTAGTCCACGCCACGCTCGAAACGATGCGCGGCATCGGTCGAGAAGTTGTAGCGGCGCGCGCGGCCCTGGATGGCATTGGGCCACCAGAACGCGGCTTCCAGGTAGATATTGGTCGTGTCGAGCGAAACGGCAGTGCTGTCGCCGCCCATGATGCCGGCCAGGCTCTCGATCTCCTTGTCGTCGGCAATCACGCCCACCTGCTCGTCCACCTCGACGGTATTGCCGTTGAGCAGCTTGAGCTGTTCGCCCTTGCGGCCCCAGCGCACATCCAGGCCGCCGTGGATCTTGTCCAGATCGAACACATGCGACGGACGGCCTAGCTCGAGCATCACGTAGTTCGAGATGTCGACCAGCGCCGAGATACTGCGCTGCCCCGAGCGCTCCAGACGCTGCACCATCCATGCTGGCGTGGCCGCGCGTGCGTTTACGCCACGGATGACCCGGCCCGAGAAACGGCCGCACAGGTCCGGCGAGGAGATCTTGACCTGCAGCTTGTCCTGGATCGTCACGGCTACTGGCGACATGTCCGGCAGCGTCAGCGCGGCGCCGGTCAGCGCCGACACTTCGCGCGCAACACCATGGATCGACAGGCAGTCGGCCTTGTTCGGCGTCAGCTTGATCGTGAAGACCTGATCATCGAGATCAAGGTACTGGCGAATGTCCTGACCCACCGGCGCGTCGTCCGGCAGGACCAGCAGACCACCGTGATCTTCGGACAGCTTCAGTTCGCGTGCGGAGCACAACATGCCGAAGCTATCCACGCCGCGCAGCTTGCCGACCTTGATCTCGAACGGCTTGCCGCCCTCTTCACCCGGCGGCAGCACGGCGCCGACCAGCGCGCACGGCACGACGATGCCGGGCTTGACGTTAGGCGCGCCGCAAACGATCTGCAGCGTTTCGCCGGTGCCGGCATCCACCTGGCACACGTTCAGGCGGTCGGCGTTGGGATGGCGTTCAGTGGCCAGCACGCGGGCCACCACGATCTTCGTGAACGGCGGCGCAACGGGGCCCACTTCTTCCACTTCGAGCCCGGCCATGGTCAGGCTGTGCGACAGCGCGTCGGTGGAGATCTTTTCAGGGTTGGCGAACGTGCGAAGCCAGGATTCCGAGAATTGCATGGCGCTTCTGATCCGGTAGGTATTCTGAGTTGTCTGGGACGTTGGAGCTGCGTTATTGCTTCGGGCGGTACGCCATATCAGGCGAACTGGCGCAGGAAGCGCACATCGCCTTCGAAGAACAGTCGCAGGTCATTGATGCCATAGCGCAGCATCGTCAGGCGCTCGAGGCCGGAGCCGAACGCAAAGCCGATGTAGCGCTCGGGATCGAGGCCCATATTGCGCAGCACGTTGGGGTGCACCTGGCCCGAGCCGGAGATTTCCAGCCACTTGCCGTTGCCGAACGCCATGTCGATTTCAGCCGACGGCTCGGTGAACGGGAAGTACGACGGACGGAAGCGCACCTGGATATCGTCGCGCTCGAAGAACTTGCGCAGGAAATCGGTGTAGACGCCCTTCAGGTCGGCAAAGCTCACGTTGTCGCCAATCCACAGACCTTCCACCTGATTGAACATCGGCGAGTGCGTGGCATCGCTGTCCACGCGGTACGTGCGGCCCGGGCAGATCACCTTGATCGGCGGCATGGCGCGACCGGCGTACTTCTCAACGTGCATGCGCGCGTAACGCACCTGCATCGGGCTGGTGTGGGTACGCAGCAGCAGGAGCTTGTCGTCGCTGTCGCGGCCGTCCACATAGAACGTATCCTGCATCGAACGCGCCGGATGGTTGTCCGGGTTGTTCAGCGCGGTGAAGTTCATCCAGTCGGTTTCGATTTCAGGGCCGTCGGCCACGTCGAAACCGATCGAGCCGAAGATCTGCTCGACACGCTCCCAGGTACGCATCACCGGATGCACGCTGCCACGCGCAACAGAGCGGCCGGGCAGCGTCACGTCGATGGCTTCCGCGGCCAGACGCGCGTTCATCAGCGCATCGGCCAGCGCTTGGCGGCGGGCCTGCAGCGCGGCTTCCACCTGCTGCTTGACCTGGTTGATACGCGCACCTTCGGTCTTGCGTGTTTCCGGGTCCAGCTTGCCGAGGCCCTTGAGCAGCTCGGTCAGCGCACCGGTCTTACCCAGGAAGCGGGCCTTTTCGTTTTCCAGCGTGGCGTTGTCGTTGGCGGCGGCGAAAGCAGCCTGGGCGTCGGCGACGACTTGATCCAGATCCAGGGACATGGCAGCAATACGTAGACAAATACGTGGAAAGGTTGACACTGCACGCGGCAATGCGCGTGCGGCGCATCTATTTCGAATGCCGTCTCGGATCGCTCCGATCGACACGACATTCGAAATAAAAACGGGGCTCGGTGAGGAGCCCCGTTTCAGCAGACCTTGCGGTCGGTGCTTGCCCGGAAGCGCGGTCTAGGCGCTTCCGCAGCCGGCATCAGGCAACGGTGGCTTTCACCTGGTTGACGATGGCGGCAAAGGCAGGCTTGTCGTGGATAGCCATGTCCGACAGCACCTTGCGGTCCAGTTCAATCGAAGCCTTCTTCAGGCCGTTCATGAACACGCTGTAGGTCATGCCATGCTCACGCGTAGCAGCGTTGATACGTGCAATCCAGAGAGCGCGGAACACGCGCTTCTTGTTGCGACGATCGCGGTAGGCGTACTGGCCAGCACGCATGACCGCCTGCTTGGCGATACGATAGACATTATTACGACGGCCGCGGTAACCCTTGGCAGCGTCGATGACTTTCTTGTGACGGGCCCGTGCAGTAACCCCACGCTTGACTCGAGGCATATAAAACTCCTTTCGTTATCGTTTGAGGTTATGCGTAAGGCATCATTGCGCGAACGGACTTCAGGTTCGTCTCATGGACGTCCTGGGTGCCGCGCAGTTGACGCTTGTTCTTGGTGGTCTTCTTGGTCAGGATGTGACGCTTGAAGGCCTGGCCGCGCTTGAACGAACCGTTCGGACGCGCAGTAAAGCGCTTGGAGGCGCTTTTCTTGGTCTTCATCTTAGGCATGAAAAACTCCAGCTCTATGACATGCATACAGGTGGACGGCTGACGCCATCACTTGCAAAACCCGTATCCACTTGTTTTTGTACGCAGCGCACGAAGCGCCGCGCACAGTTTCCGCACAGGACGACGCTGGGATGCACATGGCACCCCAGCCGCCGCCCGCGCAAGAATTACTTCTTCTTCTTGGGGGCCAGCACCATCACCATCTGGCGACCTTCCATCTTCGGCATCTGCTCGACCTGACCCAGTTCCTCCAGGTCAGCCTTCAGACGCTCGAGCACGCGCGCGCCGATTTCCTGGTGGGCCATTTCACGGCCACGGAAGCGCAACGTGATCTTGGTCTTGTCGCCCTCTTCCAGGAAGCGTCGCAAATTGCGCAGCTTGACGTTGTAATCGCCATCATCCGTGCCAGGACGGAATTTCACTTCCTTGACCTGGATGATTTTCTGCTTGAGCTTGGCCTCGTGGGCGCGCTTGGCTTCCTCGTACTTGAACTTGCCGTAGTCCATGATGCGGGCCACGGGCGGAGTCGCGTTGGGCGCGATCTCCACGAGATCCAAGTCCTTGTCCTCGGCCAGGCGCAGTGCGTCCATGAATTTGACGATGCCGAGCTGCTCGTTATCAACCCCTACCAGGCGCAACTCAGGCGCGCTGATTTCCCGGTTGATACGGTGACCTTTGTCTGTAGCGATGTTCCGTTACCTCAAGAAGACAAAAAAACAAGCCGTGCTCGACACCCTCAGGCTTTGCTGGAAACGTCCTGTTGCAGACGCTCCACAAACGCGGAAACAGGCATAACACCCAGATCCACGTTGCCACGGGCACGCACGGCCACTTGATTGGCATCCCGCTCCTTGTCGCCAATTACCAGCAGGTAAGGGATCTTCTGGAGGGAATGCTCGCGAATTTTATACGTAATTTTCTCGTTACGCAAATCCGCCTTGGCCCTAAACCCTTGTTTTTGCAAGAGTTGCACAACGCTTTCAGCATATTCCGACTGGGATTCGGCGATATTCATCACCACTACCTGCTCCGGAGCCAGCCAGGCGGGCAGCGCACCCGCGTGGTTTTCCAGCAAGATACCCAGGAAGCGCTCGAACGAACCAAGGATCGCGCGGTGCAGCATGACCGGGCGCTTCCGGGAATTGTCCTCGGAAACGTACTCGGCGCCCAGACGCTCCGGCAGCACCAGATCGAGCTGCAGCGTGCCGCACTGCCACGAACGGCCGATTGCATCCTTGATGTGGTACTCGACCTTTGGGCCGTAGAAAGCACCCTCGCCGGGCAGTTCTTCCCACTCCACGCCGCAGGCGCGCAGCGCCAGGCGCAGGCCATCCTCGGCGTGATCCCAGACCGCATCCGAGCCCGCGCGCTTTTCCGGGCGCAGCGACAGCTTCACCGCGACATCCTTGAAGCCAAAGTCGTCATAGATCGAGAACGCGAGTTCGTTGAAGGCCTTGGCCTCCTCGACGATCTGCTCTTCCGTGCAGAAGATATGCGCATCATCCTGCACAAAACCTCGCACACGCATCAGTCCGTGCAACGCTCCCGAAGGCTCGTTGCGATGGCACGCACCGAACTCGGCAAGGCGCAGCGGCAGGTCGCGGTACGAGCGCAGGCCGTGGTTGAAGATCTGCACATGGCCCGGGCAGTTCATCGGCTTGATCGCGTAATCGCGCTTCTCCGACTCCGTGACGAACATGTTCTCTTTATAGTTGTCCCAGTGGCCGGAACGCTCCCAGAGCGAACGATCCATCACCTGCGGCGTGCGCACTTCCTCGTAGCCGGCCTGACCCAGACGGCCGCGCATATATTGCTCGACGGCCTGCCACACCTGCCAGCCCTTCGGGTGCCAGAACACCATGCCAGGCGCCTCTTCCTGCAGATGGAACAGGTCGAGCGTCTTGCCCAGGCGACGGTGATCGCGCTTCTCAGCCTCCTCCAGCATGTGCAGGTAGGCGTCCTGGTCTTCCTTCTTCGCCCAGGCCGTACCGTAGATACGCTGGAGCATCTCGTTGTTGGAGTCGCCGCGCCAGTAGGCACCGGCCACCTTCATCAACTTGAAGACCTTGAGCTTGCCCGTGGACGGTACGTGCGGGCCACGGCACAGGTCGACGAAGCTACCTTCGCGATAGAGGCCGATCTCCTGATCCGCGGGAATCGACGCAATGATCTCGGCCTTGTACTTCTCGCCCATCGACTCGAACAGGGCCACCGCCTCATCGCGATTCCACACCTCGCGCGACACCTTCTCGTCCTTGCGCGCGAGTTCCGTCATCTTCTTTTCGATGGCGGCGAGGTCTTCCGGCGTGAAGGGGCGCTTGTACGAGAAGTCGTAGTAGAAGCCGTTGTCAATGACCGGACCGATCGTGACCTGCGCGTCGGGATACAACTCCTTGACAGCGTAGGCCAGCAAGTGGGCCGTCGAGTGACGAATCACGTCGACGCCATCAGCATCCTTGTCCGTGACGATGGACAGCGATGCATCCTGGTCGATCCTGAAGCTCGTATCGACCATGCGGCCATCGACCTTGCCGGCGAGCGCCGCCTTGGCCAGACCAGAGCCAATGCTCTGCGCCACTTCGGCCACCGTGACGGGGCCGGGATACTCACGACGGGAACCGTCTGGCAGCGTGATTACGATCATCTTGCACCTCTCGAGGATTCCGCTGCACCGGCCTTCAGGCGATGTGGCGAGCGGAGCATAGCTTCTTTTGTGGCGCCGGCCCATCCAATCACCTGAACGGCTATCGGACACGACCAGCAACGAATCTTTCTGGCTGCCTCACGGCGAGCGACGAGGCAGCTTACAGGATGCTGGAAAACGACAGACGAAAAAAAACGCGGCCAAGGCCGCGTTTTTCTGTGTTTCCCCGTATCACACACTACGGGTCGAAGGCGCACCTCGACTACTGTCGCTAACCAGCGGTAGTAGTTCGAGTTGTCTTGCTCATGATGCGTTTCCGTTCCTTGGAAGGTTGTTCGGATCTGCCAGCGCCAGCCTTCGATTGCCGACGGGTGCTACGTTTTTACTGCATGTTCGTTGGTAGGCTCGATTGGACTCGAACCAACGACCCCCACCATGTCAAGGTGGTGCTCTAACCAGCTGAGCTACGAGCCTAGCGAAGCTGCAAGTATAACCTTATTTTCGTTTCGCGTGCAACACCCCCTGCACTTCTTCGATCAGGGAAATCGCACGCTGGAGTTGCGTGGCCTCGGCAACCTCCGCCGTGAACTGCATTCGAGCAACACCCTTGCTCGACAGCGTCTTCACACCCGTGACGTTGATCTTCTCGCGCGACAGCACTTCGGAAATATCGCGCAGCAAGCCCTGCCGGTCGATCGCCTCCACCTGGATGTCCACGGGATACACGGCATCGCTGCGCTTGCCCCATTCCGTCTGAATCACTCGCTCAGGGTCGCGCGTCGCCAGTTGCTGGAACGTGTGGCAGTTGCGTCGATGGATTGACACACCCCGACCACGAGTCACGAAGCCAACGATATCGTCCGGCGGCGCCGGCTTGCAGCAGCGAGACATTTGCGTCATCAGCGAATCGACGCCCACCACGAGCACGCCACTCTTGGCGCCGCGCGCCACGCTGGTGGCGCGACTCTTCTTGGTAACGGCCTCTTCCTCGCTGAACTGCGGCTGCACCTCCCCGTCCGGATGCCGTAGCGCCTGCTCCACGTGGCGCAGGCTGAACTCTTCCTTCGCCACCGCCGCGAACAGATCATCCGGTGTCTTGAAGTTGAGTCGGGTGGCGAGATCGTCGAGATTGACCGCCGTCTTGCCCTCGCGCTGCAACGTCTTTTCGATCAGGGCACGCCCTTGGGCAATCGTCTCCTGAGAGTCGAGCGCATTGAACCATGCCCGCACCTTGGCACGTGCGCGGCTGCTGGCCAGGTAGCCCAGCTCGGGGTTCAGCCAGTCGCGCGAAGGCCCACCCTGCTTGACCGCCACGATCTCCACGGTCTGCCCGTTCTTGAGCGGCGTGTTGAGCGGCACCATCGCGCCATCGACACGCGCACCGCGGCAACGATGGCCGAGGTCACTATGCAGGTAGTAGGCAAAATCCACCGGCGTGGCGCCCTGAGGCAACGCCACCACGCGCGCCTGCGGCGTCAGCACATAGATGTGGTCGTCGATTGCCGCGTGCTTGAGCTGCTCCCACGGCGAATCCTCGTGCGTGACCGTGTGATCGGCGTCATCCTTCCACGCCAGCAGTTGCCGCAGCCACGCGATTTTCTCGTCGTAGCTGTTGTCCGCGGTGAACTGACCGCTATAGCCCCTGCCACCCGCTTCCTTGTAGCGCCAGTGCGCCGCCACGCCGTACTCGGCGAAGTGGTGCATCTCGTGCGTACGGATCTGCACCTCGAACGCTCGGCCATCGTCGCCGATCACCACCGTGTGCAGGGATTTGTAGCCATTCGCCTTCGGCCGCGAGATGTAGTCGTCGAACTCGCGCGGAATCGGTTGCCAGATATGGTGCACGATACCGAGCACCGTATAGCAGTCCTTGATGTCGTCGACAATCACGCGGAATGCGCGCACGTCGTAGAGATCAGCAAAATCGAGCGCCTTGCCCCGCATCTTCTTCCAGATGCTGTAGATGTGCTTGGGTCGCCCGGTCACTTCGGCGCGAATGCCCGCTGCCGCCAGCTCCGACTGCAGCCGCGCGATCGCCTGCGAGATATAGCCCTCTCGCTCGATGCGCTTTTCGTCGAGCAGTTTGGCGATGCGCTTGTAGGTCTCGGGCTGCTCGAAGCGGAAGGCCAGATCCTCGAGCTCCCACTTCATTTGCCAGATACCCAGCCGGTTCGCCAGCGGCGCGTAGATATCGAGCGTTTCGCGCGCCACGCCCGGCAGCGGCTGGCTCTTGGTCTGCGCCAGCCAGCGCAACGTCTGCAGACGCGAAGCCAGCCGCACCAGCACCACGCGGATGTCCTGCGCGAAGGCCAGCAGCATCTTGCGCAGCGCCTCAACTTGCTCCTGCCGCGCCGCCGCCTGCGACTTCGACGTTTCGGCGGTCTCGGCCTGCGTGGCGATCGCGCCAATCCGCAACAGTTGCCGCACGCCCCTCACCAGCCGCGCCACGTCCTCGCCGAAGCGTTCCTCGATGTGCGCCTCGACGCCGGGCACGAACGCCACCATCGGGAACAGGCACGCCGCCGCACGCGCGGCATCGTCTACGCGCAGGCCATCCAGGATACGCAGCATCCCCTCGGCATGAGACAGCACGGTCTCGCCGGTGGGCAGTGTCGTGGGTTTCTCGCCGTCGGCCTTCTCGCGCACATACGCGAGCGCGCGCTCGACGAGCCCGGCGTCGGGCACGCCCGCGGTCTGACCCGTCAGCTCCGTCGATGTCACCATGTCTTACCGCCCCGCATCAGTTGAGCGCGGCCGTCACCACCACTTCGATCAGGTAGTCGGGATTGGCCAGCGCCGCCTGGACGGTGGCCCGCGGCGGCGTATTGCCTTGCGCCACCCACTCGTCCCACACCTCGTTCATCTCGCCAATGCGCGTGATGTCCGTCAGGAAGATCTGGCACATCAGGATGCGCGTCTTGTCGCTGCCGGCTTCGGCCAGCAGGCGGTCGATATGGCCCAGCACCTCGCGCGTCTGGCCGCGCAGGTCGGCCTTGGGGTCGACCTCGGGCACCTGGCCGGCCAGATAGACCACGCCGTTGTAGACCGCGTATTCGGACAGGCGCTTGCCCACGTGGGCGCGCTTCAGGGTGTTGGTGCTCATGACAGTTTTCGTTCAGTATCGGGGCTCAAGACCCCAGGAAAAATTGACGGGCGATGGCGATCTGCGCCGGATCGACAAACGTCGGAGCATGACCCACATCGGGAATCTCCACGCTCGACACCTGCTTGCCGCGTGCCACCATCTCGGCCAGGATCTCGCGCATCAGCAGATCGGACTGCGCGCCGCGCACCACCAGCGTCGGCCCTTGAATGGCCTCGAACATCGCCCACAGCGCGGCCTCACCAGCCTGCATCGCCTCCGGCGTCGCGTCCTTGAACGGCACGGCCAGCGCCGGGTCGTAATGCAATCCCCATTCGAGCCCCTCGGCGCCCTGCATCGGTTTCAGGATCGCGCCATTCAGCTCGCGCCACTGCTCGGGAGTATGACGGCCAAATGAGGCGCTAATCGTCTGCAGATAGGCCAGCCCTTCCTCGAACGTCTTGAAGCGCACCGGCAAACCCAGATACGCACCAATCCGTTCCATCGATTGCGCGGTGATGCGCGGACCCACATCGTTGAGCAGCAGCTTGCGCACCGGCGACTTGGCCAGCCCGGCCAGCCCGATGCCGATCAGCCCGCCCATCGACGTGCCGAACCAGTCCACCTGTTCGACGTTCAGTCGCGCGATCAGCGTGACCATATCGGACACGTATTGCGGCAACACGTAGCCCCGCGGATCGGCCAGCCAGTCGGAGCGGCCACGGCCCGCCACGTCCGGGCACACCACGCGGTACTCGTCGCTCAGCGAACGTGCCAGCGCATCGAAATCACGTCCGGTACGGGTCAGGCCGTGCACGCACACCAGCACTCGCTGATTCGCGGGATCTCCCCACTCGTGATAGGCCATGCGATGCAGGCCGGATGCGCTGATGCACTGTACGAAGCCGAGGCGCGGACTGGAAGACATCTGGACTCCCTGCAATCTCGCGCCAAAGGCATGATGACGCGAAAGGTTAAGCGATATGACTACTTCGGAAAGTACGACGGTCGAACCGGGTGGTTGAACCAAATTGCGGGCTTTTGGCCAAAGCAGGATTGTACGCTCAGCGAGTACAATGCCACAGCACATCCTGACTCGCCCAACGGAGGCATCCATGCTCAAAGGCAAGACGGCACTGGTCACTGGATCGACCAGCGGTATCGGACTCGGCATCGCCCAGGCGCTGGCCGCGCAAGGTGCCAACATCATCGTCAACGGATTCGGTGACGTGGACGGCGCAAAGGCGGAGATCGCCAAATCCGGCAGCGGCATTCAGGTGGGCTACCACGGCGCCGACATGAGCAAGGCCGCCGAGATCGAGGACATGATGCGCTATGCCGAGAAGGACTTCGGCGGTGTGGACATCCTGGTCAACAACGCAGGCATCCAGTTCGTGGCAAAGATCGAGGAATTTCCGGTCGATCGCTGGGACGCGATCATCGCCATCAATCTCACCTCCGCATTCCACACCACCCGCCTGGCCCTGCCCTCGATGAAGGCGAAGAACTGGGGTCGGGTCATCAATATCGCCTCGACCCACGGTCTCGTGGCATCGGCGGAAAAGTCGGCCTACGTGGCCGCGAAACACGGCATCGTCGGCTTCACCAAGGTCACCGCGCTCGAAACGGCGCAGACCGGCGTCACGGCCAACGCCATCTGCCCGGGCTGGGTGCTGACGCCACTGGTACAGAAGCAGGTGGAAGCCCGCGCCCAGAAGGAAGGGATTCCGGTCGAGCAAGCCAAGCGTGAACTGGTGATCGAGAAGCAGCCTTCCGGCCAGTTCGTCACGCCCGAGGAACTCGGCGCGCTGGCGGTGTTCCTGTCGAGCGAAGCCGCGCGTCAGGTGCGCGGCGCGATCTGGAACATGGACGGTGGCTGGGTGGCCCAATAAGAGAACGAGGAGTGCAGTAAATGGCAGACCGACGTAACTTCCTGCGCATCCTTGGCGCCAGTTCGCTGACGCTGGCGCCGGTGTTGGCCATGGCGCAGTCGCCGAAGCTGTTGGCCATTGACGTCTACAAGAGCCCGACTTGCGGCTGCTGCGAGGACTGGGTCAAGCATCTGCGCGCCAACGGCTTTACGGTGACCACGCACGATGTCGAGGACACTGGCGTCTATCGCACCAAGTACGGGATTCCGGACCGCTTCGGCTCGTGCCACACCGGCGTCATCGCCGGCTACGGTATCGAGGGCCATGTGCCGGCAGCCGACATCAAGAAGCTGCTGGCCAGCAAGCCGCAGGCCGCAGGATTGGCCGTGCCGGGAATGCCGGCAGGATCTCCGGGCATGGAATATGGTTCACGCAAGGACCCGTTCGACGTGCTGCTGGTGAAAGCCAATGGCGCGGCGTCGGTCTTCTCGAGCTACAACAAGGCGAAGTCCTGAGGCTCGGCGAGCCAGGATCGGCGAACGGAAACCCTCACCAGGCAAAAAAAGCCCCCGCCGGCATAAACCGGCGGGGGCTTTTTCCTACTGGCTACTGTGCTTTGGCCACCGTACCAGGCGGCCAAACCAACAACTCAAACAAGCGGCTCAGACAGCGGATCAAATCAGTTTCGCACCCGTCTTCGCCTGCACTTCCTCCCGGCTCACGCCCGGAGCGGTTTCCACCAGCTTCAGGCCTTCCGGCGTCACGTCCATCACGGCCAGGTCGGTGATGATGCGATTCACCACACCCACGCCGGTCAGCGGCAGATTGCACGCCTCAAGGATCTTGATGTCCTCGGTGCCATCCTTCTTCTTGGCGGTATGTTCCATCAGCACCACCACGCGACCCACGCCGGCCACGAGGTCCATCGCGCCGCCCATGCCCTTGACCATCTTGCCCGGGATCATCCAGTTGGCCAGGTCGCCGCGCTGGCTGACCTGCATGGCGCCCAGGATGGCCAGGTTGATCTTGCCGCCGCGAATCATCGCAAACGAATCGGCCGACGAGAAGATCGACGAACCGGGTAGCGTCGTCACCGTCTGCTTGCCGGCGTTGATCATGTCGGCGTCCACTTCTTCCTCGGTCGGGAACGGACCGATGCCCAGCAGGCCGTTTTCCGACTGCAGCCACACTTCCATGCCTTCCGGCACGTGGTTGGCCACCAGCGTCGGCAGGCCGATACCGAGATTCACATAGAAACCGTCCTGCAGTTCCCGGGCCGCGCGCGCGGCCATTTCATCACGTGTCCATGCCATGATCTGTCTCCTTACTTGGCACGCACGGTGCGCTGTTCGATGCGTTTTTCGGGGTTCGTGTTCAGCACGATGCGGTGCACGAAGATGCCCGGCAGGTGGACGTCGTCCGGATCGATCTCACCGGTTTCAACGATCTCTTCCACCTCGACCACCGTGATCTTTCCGGCCATTGCGCAAACCGGGTTGAAGTTGCGGGCGGTGCGGCGGAAGACCAGATTACCTGCCTTGTCAGCCTTCTTGGCCTTGACCAGCGCCACGTCCGCCGTCAGCGAACGCTCCATCACGTATTGCTGGCCGTCGAACTCGCGGATTTCCTTGCCATCTGCGACGATCGTGCCCACGCCGGTCTTGGTGAAAAACGCCGGGATGCCCGATCCGCCGGCGCGCAGCTTCTCGGCCAGCGTGCCCTGCGGCGTGAATTCGAGTTCGAGTTCGCCAGCCAGGTACTGGCGCTCGAACTCCTTGTTCTCGCCCACGTAGGACGAGATCATCTTGCGGATCTGCCGCGTGGCAAGCAGCAGGCCGAGGCCAAAACCATCGACGCCGGCATTGTTGGAGATGCAGGTAAGCTGCTTGGCGCCGCTATCGCGCAGTGCCGCGATCAGCGCTTCGGGGATGCCGCACAGACCAAAACCGCCCACGGCGATCGTCTGGCCGTCGCGCACGACGCCCGCGAGCGCCTCAGCAGCGCTGGCGTAGACCTTGTTCATTGTTTGCTCCTTCCTCGGTAGTCCCGCGCGGATGGTTCGAAGCCTTCCGACGACGTTCTTGGTCCGCCACATGGCCAACCGGCCACATGCGGAATCTGTAACGGTACAATCAGCGGTCAGGCCCCGCCGTTGCCGCCCCAAAGCATACGTCAACGCATACCGCCAACGCCATTACGTAAAAGTACATAAGGGATAATGCCGTCCATCGACTACCAGACCGCTTTTCAGCTTGCGCCCGTCGGGCTGGTGCTGTCGCGCGCCCGCATGATCGAGGATTGCAATGACGAGGTTTGCCGGATCTTCGGCACCACGCGCGACGCCCTGGTCGGCGAGTCCTTCCAGGTGCTCTACCCCACTGCCGACGAGTTCGAGCGCACCGGCGCGCGGATCGTGCCGATCATGAATGCAAAGGGGATGTACTCGGACGAGCGGATCATGAAGCGCGCCAACGGGGAGCTGTTCTGGTGCCATGTCACCGGCCGCGCGCTGGACCGGCAGGATCCACTCGGCAGCGGCATCTGGACGTTCGAGGATCTATCCCAGAAGCGGCCCGTAACAGCCGAGCTGACCGCGCGGGAGCGCGATATTGCCGCGCAGCTGGTCGAGGGCAAGACCAGCAAGCAGATCGGCAAGCTGCTGGCGATCAGCCCGCGCACGGTGGACATCTACCGGGCACGTCTGATGAAGAAATATGGAGCGCATACGGCGGTGGATCTGGTCCAACGCCTTGTCAATCACTGAGGATGCGCCCTCTCTCCCGCAAGACGGGAGAGAGGGCCTGCCGATTGCGGACTTGAAGCCTACGCCTCGATCAGGCGACGGATTTCGTCCGGAACCGGGACCGACTTCTCCGCCGTGTAGTCGCACCACACCACCTTCGCGCCACCTTCCGCCCAGATCACGTCAGGCAGATCGGTCCGGATAATCTCCGTCCACGTTTCGAAACTCGTGCGACCGAGCTTGCCTGCGTACACGCGGCATTCGATGTCGCCGGGGTGACGAAGCTGCTTCAGGAACGTCATGCTGGCGTTGATGATGACCGGCCCATGGCCGCTGGCGTCCTTACCGCTACGCCCCAGCGAGGCGAACCACTCGAGCCGCGCCTGTTCCATGTAGCGGAAGTAGACGGTGTTGTTGACATGACCCATGGCGTCCATGTCACCCCACCGTATCGGCATCACGAAGGTGAAGACGTGTTTCATCGGCGATTGGCGATGGACGCTTCGGCCTTGGTCACCAGATCGGCGCCAATCTGCTTCTTCCACTTGTCGTAGACCTTGGCGGTGGCCTTGCGGAAGGCATCATGCTCGGCCGGCGTCAGGCTGGTCACCTTCACGCCGTGCTGCTCCATGTCTTTCCATGCCGGTGCGCCCGCCTCGTTCAGCCCCTTGCGGGCCAGCGCAATTTCCTGCTTGCCGGCGTCGATGGCGGCCTGCTTGACGATCTCGCGGTCAGCCGGCGTCCAGCTTTCCCAGATCTGCTTGTTGACCACGAAGATCAGCGGGTCGGCCACGTAGCCCCAGGTCGTCACGAACTTCTGGCCCACCGTGTAGAGCTTGGCAGCCGCGAACACGCTCTGCGGGTTCTCCTGGCCATCCACGGCGCCGGAGGCCATGGCCGGCTGCGCATCGGCCCAGCTCATCTGCGTGGGGTTGGCGCCCAGCGCGTTGAACGTCTCGATGTACAACGGCGAGCCCACCACACGCAGCTTCAGACCCTTGAGGTCCTCCGGCTTGCGGATCTCGTGCTTCGAGTTCGAGACTTCACGGAAACCGTTCTCGCCCCAGGCCAGCGGCACCACGCCCGCCTTCTCCAGCGTGGCGAAGATCGACTTGCCCACATCGCCCTGGGTCAACGAGTCCAGCGCCTTGTAGTCGGGCATCAGGAACGGCAGCGAGAACAGGTTCAGTTCCTTGACCTGCGGGGACCAGTTGATGGTGGAGCCCACGGCCATGTCGATCACACCCTGGCGAATCGCCGAGAACTCGCGCGTCTGGTCACCAGCCACCAGCGAGGTGCCCGGATACAGCTTGATGTTGATGCGGCCATTGGTGCGCTGACGCACCATGTCTGCCCAGATCTCGCCGCCCTTGCCCCACGGGAATGCGGGGCCGAGCACCAGCGACATCTTGTATTCGGACTTGTAGGTCTGCGCCATCGCACCGGCCGGCGCAAGCGCGGCGGCGGCGATCGAAGCGGCAACGGACAGCATCAGGGCACGGCGTTTCATCCGGGAATCTCCTCTTTTCGTTTTCTCGTTCATATCAATAGCCCAGGTAGTCGGGCAGCCAGGTGGCCAGCGGCGGATAGGCCAGCACCATCAGCATGGCGACGAACATCGCCAGCAGCATCCAGATCACCCATGGCACGGTCTCTTCCATGCGCACGCGCGCGATGCGGCACGACACCATCAGGTTGACGGCCAGCGGCGGGGTGAACTGACCCAGCGCCACCTTGAGCGTAAGCACCACGCCAAACCATACCGGATTCCAGTGGAACGCGGTGGCGATGGGCAGCAGCAGCGGCACGAAGATCAGGAAGATCGAGATGCCGTCCAGGAACATGCCGACGGTCATCAGCAGCAGCACGATCAGCGCCAGCACGCCGTACTCGCCCAGTCCCGAATGCGCAATGGCATTGGCCAGCGGGTCGATCACGCCGAGCGTGGACAGCGCATAGGCGAAGATGCCGGCTAGCGCCACGACCAGCAGGATCACCGCCGATGTCTCGGCCGCCTCCTGGAAAATCGTGAACAGGTCGCGCACGCCGATGCTGCGATAGATCACCATGCCGACGAACAGCCCGTAGACCACGGCCACGACGGCGGCCTCGGTCGGCGTGAACCAGCCCGCGCGCATGCCACCCAGGATCAGGAACGGCGCCACCAGGCCCCATGCGGCCTCGCGCAGGCTCTTCCAGAACGGCGGGCGCGGCAAGCCGGCCTCGATATGCCCCATGTTGTGCTTGCGCGCCAGCCAGACGGCCGGAACGATCAACGCCACACCGGCCAGGATGCCCGGGATCATGCCGGCGGCAAACAGCGCGGGCACCGATGCGCCCGGCACCAGCACGCTGTAGATAATGAACGCCACTGACGGCGGAATCAGGATGTCCGTAGCCGCCGCCGCGCCAACCACCGCGGCGCTGTAGGAGCCCGGATAGCCCGCACGCGACATCGCCGCGATCATCACGCCCCCTACCGCTGCCGCGTTCGCGGGACCAGAGCCCGAGATGCCACCCAGGAACATCGCCACCAGAATAGCCACCAGCGGCAACATGCCCGGACCACGGCCCACGATCGCGATGGCGAACGTGACCAGTCGCTGCGCCACGCCGGAACGGTCGAAGATCGAACCGACCAGCACGAACATTGGAATGGCCAGCAGCGGGTACTTGGCAAGACCGGCATAGAAGTTCTGCGGCACGGCCAGCAGGCCGAACATCTGCGTATCGAGGTTCGACAGGCCGATGGCGATCAGACCGCCCAGCCCCAGCGACACGCCAATTGGCACGCCCAGCAGCATCAGGCCAATGAAAACCGCGAACAGAATGATGGCGATCAGCGTCATTGCGCACGCTCCCCATCGTTCATCAGGGCACGCAGCGCCCGGACATTGCGCAGGGCCAGAGCCAGCGCCCGCAGCGTTATCGCCATCGACAGAACAGGCAGCCAGACCGAGTACCACCAGCTCGGCACGCCGATGCCCGGCGATGTCTCACCGAACGTGTACTCGTCCCACGTGATCCGCACACCCAGCACGGCGAGGGCCAGGAACATGACCGCGACGGCCAGCGCCGAAACGATAGCCAGCCGCTTCTGCCGCGCGGCACTGCCACGCTCGAAGAAGAATTCGATACGGATATTGCGATCGCGCGCCACGGCGGCGCTGCCGGCCACCAGCGCCAGCACGATCATCAGGAAGACCGAGAACTCCTCGGTCCAGGCAAACGATTCGTCGGTGAAGTAGCGGACCACCACGTTAGCGAACGTGATGATTACCAACAGCCCCATCACGATCACGCCGATCCAGTCCTCGATACGCGGTGAAACCCGGAATTCGCTGTCCCGCGCTTCGTCGGCGGCTTCGGGAATGATCACCGAATCGACGACATGCTGCGGCACGGCGTCGCGCCGTGCCTGATTGTCTTGCTCCATCCTCCCCGGCCTCCGGTCCGGTCCCGAGGCGCTAACAAAACGATTCTGGCACCGTGGTACGGGCGCCATGGTCTCGCCGCGCCACCTTCCCTGCCCAGAACCGCTTCGCTTCGTTCTGTTAACGCCCCGGGGTGATTCTTATTTGGTTATTTATTCTTCTCGGTCCAATCCGGGAGGATCAGACCATGCCATCGTCGGCCGTGACCACCGCACCATTGATAAAGCGCGAGGCATCGGACGCCAGCAGCAGCAACAGGCCATCGAGGTCTTCGGGTTGGCCCAGGCGCTTGCGCGGCAGCATCTGGATCAGCTTCTGCCCCGCGTCGGTGTCCCAGTGGTGGTGGTTGATCTCGGTGTCGATATAGCCTGGGCAGATCGCGTTGGTATTGATACCGTGCCGCGCCCATTCCAGCGCCATCGCCTTGGTCATATGGACCACGGCTGCCTTGCTCATGCAGTAGACACCGATCTGCGACAGTACCTTGAGACCGGCCACCGACGCAATATTGACGATTCGCGCCTGAGGCAGCGGATTGCCCAGTTTTTCGGCGCCCTTGGCCCGCGCGATCATGCGCTTGGCCACTTCCTGGGCGACAAAGAACGCGCCCCGCGTATTGGTATCGAAGACGAAATCGAAGTCGTCAGCGGTGACGTCGGTCAACTTCTGCGTGGTGGAAACGCCCGAATTGTTGACCAGGATGTCGATCGCGCCAGCCTCGGTTTCGGCGTGCGCCACGGCCGCCCGGATACTGTCCGGATCGGTCACGTCGAGCTGCACCACGTGCGCGCTGCCGCCGTCTGCCTCAATCGAGGCACGTAGCTCCTTGAGCCGTTCCACTCGGCGCGAAGCCAGTACCACCTTGGCCCCGGCGGCCGCCAGAACATTGGAAAAACGCGTGCCCAGGCCGCTTGACGCGCCGGTCACCAGCGCGACCTTGCCTTCCAGATTAATCGACAGACCCATAGTTACCTCGGTGTTTGGGGGGCGCCCGGCCCAGCCGGACGTGCGGCGCCGACGTTACATAGGCTGGCGGCCGCAGCTTACCAAAAAAAAGAACGGTCGTTCAAAAAAAAATCTTGCCTGAGGGTGTCGAGTCCCGGACAATGCCGGAGATTCTAAGAACTTGGTCCCCAAAGCGAAAGGGGGAAATGCGGGAGACTTCGCAAAGCCCCGCAAATCCCTGCCAGTTTCTTGGAGCCCGATCACCGCATTCCCACAAACCGCAGCACCCGCACGACGGACTGCGACCCATGCGGCAGTATTGCCGCCCAGAAGAAACAGAGGGTAAGAGACAATGGATCAGCAACAGCTCGTCGAGCAGTTCGGCCCGCGAGAAGCCATGGAGTACGACGTCGTCATCGTTGGCGGCGGACCTGCAGGCCTCGCCACGGCTATTCGCCTGAAGCAACTGGCGCAAGAAAAAGGCGGCGACGTCAATGTCTGTGTGCTGGAGAAAGGCTCGGAGCCCGGCGCTCACATCCTGTCCGGCGCGATCATGGATCCGCGCGCGCTTACTGAACTGATCCCGAACTGGAAGGAACTCGGCGCGCCGCTGAACCAGCCGGTAACGGAAGACAAGTTCCTGTTCCTGAACGAATCCGGCTCCAAGGGCACCCCGCCGGCGCTGCTGCCGGAGTGCTTCCACAACCACGGCAACTACATCGTCAGCCTGTCGAACTTCGTTCGCTGGATGGGCCAGCAAGCCGAGGCGCTGGGCGTAGAAATTTTCCCGGGCTTCCCGGCCGCCGAAGTCCTGTACAACGAGGACGGCTCGGTCAAGGGCGTGGCCACGGGCAACATGGGTATCAGCAAGGAAGGCGAGCCCACCGAGAACTTCCAGCTCGGCATGGAGCTCCACGCCAAGTACACGATCTTCGCCGAGGGCGCGCGTGGCCACCTGGGCAAGCAGATCATCGCCAAGTACAAGCTCGACGCCGGCAAGGACCCGCAAAGCTACGGCATCGGCCTGAAAGAACTGTGGGAAATCGATCCGGCCAAGCATAAGCCCGGTCTGGTGGTGCACACGGCCGGCTGGCCGCTCGACCCCGCAACTTACGGCGGCTCGTTCCTCTATCACATGGAGGACAACAAGGTCGCAGTGGGCTTCGTGGTTGGCCTGGACTACACGAACCCGTGGCTGTCGCCGTTCGAGGAATTCCAGCGCTTCAAGACGCACCCGGAAATCCGCGCTTACTTTGAAGGCGGCAAGCGTATCGGCTATGGCGCCCGCGCGATCACCGCCGGCGGCCTGCTGTCGCTGCCGAAGACCGTGTTCCCGGGTGGCGCACTGGTGGGTTGCGACGCCGGCTACCTGAACGCCTCGCGTATCAAGGGCAGCCACGCTGCGATCAAGACTGGCATGCTGGCCGCCGAGGCCGCCTACGACGCGCTGCAGGGCGGCCGTCAGCACGACGAACTGACCGCCTACCCCGCCGCGTTCGAATCGAGCTGGCTCCACAAGGAACTGCTGCAAGCGAAGAACTTCAAGCAGTGGTTCAAGAAGGGCCGCACCACCGCCACGCTGATGACCGGTATCGAGCAATGGCTGCTGCCGAAGCTTGGCATCCGCAACCCGCCCTGGACCCTCCACCGCGAAAAGCCGGACCACGTGTACCTGAAGCCGGCCGCCGAGTGCGAGAAGATCGTCTATCCGAAGCCGGACGGCAAGCTCACGTTCGATCGTCTGTCGTCGGTGTTCATCAGCAACACGAACCACGAAGAAAACCAGCCCGCGCACCTGACGCTCAAGGACGCGAGCGTGCCGGTGAACATCAACTGGGAAAAGTACGCCGGCCCCGAGTCGCGCTACTGCCCGGCTGGCGTGTACGAGTTCGTGCAGAACGATGACGGCAAGGAGCGCCTGCAGATCAACGCGCAGAACTGCGTGCACTGCAAGACTTGCGACATCAAGGACCCGACGCAGAACATCGTGTGGGTCACGCCGGAAGGTGGCGGCGGCCCGAACTACGTGGGCATGTAAGACGCCTGCCGCCCGAGACAAGATCAGGCGGCATTGCACGACAAGGAAAACGCCGGCCGGTGGCCGGCGTTTTCTATTGGGCGAACCTTCTATTGGGCGAACCACGACTCAGGCGTCGCCCCCGCCCGGCGCTTTGAACACTTCGACGGCAGGTGCCGGTTCCCGGTACTTCTCGACGTCGGCCATGGCAGTGTGTCCGCAATTGCCTTGCGCCAGCTTCGAGGTGCCGATGCCAGTCGTCAGGTTGTTGACGTCGCCATATCGGCACAGGGTCCCGGGCTTGCCTGGCTCTGCAGGGTCGTACCACCCGCCTTCGCACACGCGGATAACACCACGGCGTATGTCATCGGTAAGCCTGACACCCACCAGCATCTGCCCGCGATCGTTGAACACACGTACGATGTCGCCATCGGCAATCCCACGGGTCTTGGCATCTTCCGGATGCATCAGGCACGGCTCGCGTCCCTTGATGGCATAGCTCCCGCGCAGCACCGTGCCGCACAACTGCGAATGCAGGCGACTTCTGGGGTGGCTGCTGTCGACGTGCAACGGATACCTGGTCGTGGGTCCACCCAGCCGTTCCAGCGGCTCCATCCAGGTGGGATGAGGCGGGCAATCGTCGTATTTCATGCGTGCGATGTTCGACGAGTAGATCTCGATCCGTCCCGACGGCGTGCCGAGCGCGTTGAGCAGCGGGTCATCGCGGAACTCCTTGTGCCGGATGTAACCCTTCGCCTCCTCGCCGATCGGGAACGCCAGCGGCTTGTTGCTGTTCCAGAACACATCGAACACTGGCATTTCCATGCGCTTACCGCGTGCCTGAACGCGCGCCGCTTCGTAGAACGTTCGAATCCAGGCCATGTCGTCGCGCCCCTCGGTGAACGCCTTGCCGGTACCCATCCGCTCGCAGATCGCCGCGAAAATGTCGTAGTCGTCGCGCGCTTCGAACAATGGGGCCACCACCTTGCGCATCGCCAGGATGTGGCTCATCGAGTAGTCGCCAATACCTTCGATGTCATTGCGCTCGTAGCTCGTCGTGCACGGAAGCACGATGTCCGCATGACGCGCGGTGGCTGTCCACTGGAAGTCCTGCACGATGAACGTATCGAGCTTGCGCCACGCCTTGATCATCCGGTTGCGATCCTGATGATGCATGAACGGATTGCCACCGACCCAGTAGGCCAACCGGATGTCAGGGTACTTCGAGCGCTTGCCGTTGAAGTCGTACGGCTTGCCGGGATTCTCGAGCATCTCGACGATGCGCGAGACCGGTATCGTCTCCGTCCCGCCCGCTTCGAGCCACTCCGATCCCGGCGGCGGCTTCGCACCGCCGACGATACCCGGCAGCACTGGCCCGGTAGCCGTGGGGCTGCCGCCATTGGCATAGTGATAGGTGAAGCCATAGCCCCCACCGGGCAATCCGATCTGCCCCAGCATCGACGCCAGCGTCACCAGCATCCAGTGTGACTGCTCGCCATGATGCTGGCGCTGAATGGACCACCCTGCCGCCAGCATCGTGCGCTTCGAAGCGAATCGACGCGCGAGATCGCGGATCGTCTCCGCAGGTATCTCGCAGATGCTCGCCGCCCACTCCGCATTCTTGGCCACGCCATCGGACTCCCCCGTCAGATAGGGAACGAATCGATCGAAGCCGGTGGTATAGCGGGCCAGGAACTTCGCATCGTGCAGCTTTTCCGTGTACAGCGTATGCGCGATCCCGAGCATCATCGCGACATCGGTATGCGGGCGCGGCGCCAGCCATTCGGCATCGAAATAGCGACAGGTGTCCGTTCGCACCGGATCAATGCAGATCACCTTTACGCCCTTGCTCTTCAATGCTTCCATGCCAGGATAGGCGCCATGGTCAGGCACCTGCCAGCCGATCTGGTTCGTGACCATCGGATCGGCCGCCCAGAAGACCATCAGTTCCGTATGCTCGGCCAGCACCGGCCACGCGGTAGGTTGCTCGTAGACGTCGATCGATCCCACCACGTAAGGCAGGATCACCTGTGCCGCGCCGGTCGAGTAGTCCCCGCTGCGACTGACGAATCCGCCGTTGACGGTCAGCGCGCGTGCCAGCAACGTCTGGCAATTGTGCAGTTTGCCGGGACTCTTCCAGCCATAGGAGCCACCGAAGATCGAGGTCGGGCCGTGTTTCTTTCGCACACGCACCAGCTCCGCAGCCACGAGATCGAGCGCCTTCTCCCAACTGACCCGAACGAAATCGCCCTTGCCGCGCCCTTCGGGATCGGCGCCGGGCCCCCGTTCAAGCCAGGCCCGGCGCACCATCGGATGGCGGATGCGCGTCGGTGAGTACATCGAGTCCAGCACACCGGGCAGTTGATGCGATGGCTTCGGGTCCTTCTCCCACGGCCGGACGCCCGTTACCCGGCCATCGTCCACACGCATGTAGAACGCCCCCCAGTGCGATCCAGTCAGGACCTCGCGACTGCCCGCCGTCGCCGCCCGCGCACCCGACGCCAGTAGCGTGGCCCCAGTGGAACCTAACGCACCCGCGGCCAGCGCGCCCTGGATAAAGCGCCGGCGAGACATGTTCGTGTCCGACTTCCCAAATTCATTCGACATGGTGACTCCCGTCTTGTCCATCGATCACGGAGACGAGGTGGGGCTGACCATCGGGCCCCGGCGCCTCCAGCAGATTCAGATTGCCCAGCAGCCGCGCCAGCCCGCCATAGAAACCGTCCGGGTCCAGCGCGATACATTCGTCGATCAATGCCGGCATCCAGCCTGCCAGCCGCGCCCGCATCAAACCCTCGCCGGTGAGGTGACCCTTGCGCAACAGCGCCGCAAGGAGCGCGAGTTCGATCGATATATGGTCAGAGGCTTCGCGCGTGGCGCCGAGGCCCATCCTGAATTGCCGCAGCAGCGCATCCATCTCGCCTGCGGCGCGGCCGTACAGCCTCGGCTGCACCGGCACCTCGCAGTCGGCAACTGCATAGGTACTCTCATAAAGTGATACGGCAGGATTGCCGCAAACGCCTTCGAACAACCGCGTGTAGCTGACGGACAAATCCGCAGCCACGGTGTCCGCTGGCTTGCAAGGGTCCAGCGCCCTGCGAATCTGGAGCATGGCGGCATGACTCGACCATTCCGCCGCAATGGCGCCGAGAACCGCGCAACCCTCCGGCGAGCGCAATCGCGCGATCTGGTTCCCGGTCGGTGGCGCCACCAGCAAGCCCGCAATCCATTCGAGCACCAGCGTCACCGTCACGTCCGGGATTCCGCTCTCTTCCGTGGCACTCGTCATGGATGGCTACCCTTCGACGACGTACCGACGTCCTTCGAGTGATACTGCAGCCACGACAGCAGCAACCGGTACTCGGCATCGTCCAGCGACGTGTAGCGCTTCATGGCGCCGAGCGTCCCGATCCATTGGTTCGCGAGGAAATCCTCGCTGTGCGGCAGTGCGTGGCACGTGGCGCAAGACGCGCGATACGTTTCATCGCTGTGATGCCAGAGTTGTGCGAGATCCGCCGACAATCCCTTCTGAGCGATCCATACCTCCAGACTGACCTGATGCCACTGCTGGCCCGTATGCTCGTCCTCGATCGACGACAAACGCTTCACCCTGGCAATCGCCTCGGGCGACAGCACGGCCTGCAGGATCCGTTGCCCCTGGAGCGCGTAGACCGCGCTGTCCGAGCCATCGAGTTGCCAGCCGTCGACGCGTACCCGCATCCGGCCCCCGTCTCTCGACAGGACGGCAACCTTTGTGGCGCCAAGCAGCTTGCCATCCTCGGCCGTGCCGCTCGCCTCCAGCGTGAACGGCGCGGGAGAAACGACGTAGAGCGCATCGCTCTTGCCGATCACATCGGGCGATGCCAACAGCGCAGCCAGTTTCGAGGGCCCCGCCGCCGCATGGGCAGCCGGGAGCATGATCACCTCTGCCGTGCGGTTCGGCTTCGGCGCACCAGCGTTCGGTGCTTCGACGGCCGGCACAGACTTCAGGTACTCGGCCATCGCCAGTCGATCCTCGTGCGAAAGCCGCGCGGTGTTCTCGATGACCTCTTTCATGTCGCCGCCAGCCTTCATGCCGATCGGGCCGACACCGTCTTCAAGATAGCGCGCGATATCGTGCACGGACCAGTACCCGATGCCCGTCTCATCGGGCGTGATATTTGGGATGTATCCAGTGCCTTCGGGATTGGGACCCCCGGAGAAACGTTTCGAGAATGGCACGGCACCCGCCACGTTGCGCGGAGAGTGGCATTCCACGCAATGGCCCACGCCTTCCACCAGATACCTGCCGCGCCGCCAGAGTTCACTCTTGTCCGCCGCAACCTCCGGCAACGGTTTGCCATCGAGGAAAGCCAGCCGCCACAGGCCGACGCCGCGCCGCATCGAAAACGGGAATCTGAGTTCGTGATCGGGTATCGTGCCGGCCACCGGCTGCAGCGACTGCATGTAGGCGAACAGGTCGCGCAGGTCATTGGCCGTCATGCGTTGGTACGACGTATAGGGGAAGGCCGGATAGGCATTGCCCTTGCCAGGGATGACCCCCTCCCGCATGGCCATGATGAACTGCTCCAGCTTCCATTGGCCGATACCGTCGTTCGGATGCGACGAGATATTCGGCATGTGGAACGTGCCGAACGCGGTCTCGAGCGAACGTCCGCCGCCGAGCAGCGTATCGTCGCCCTTGCCTACCGACGCGTGGCATGTCGCGCAGTCGCCAGCGACGAACATGACACGTCCGTTTTTCAAGTCGGGGGGAGATGCGTCAGGCAGGTCACGTGACGCGTGCAGCAATCTCCAGGTGGTGGGAGCGGTAAGCGCGAGGAAGACAACGATGCCAATCGCCACGATTGCCGTGACGACGCGCAGGGACCATTTGCTTTTCATGTTTGACGACCTCTGTTGGGGAAACCCAAGTCGTCCATCACGCTACGCTTGCGAAAACGTGCGTGAATTGATGCTCGACAATCGAGCGTTAACGATGGCAGTTTGGTACAGACTCGATTCGCGATCCGCTAACAGGCCGCACTGTCGAGCGGCGCCCGGACAGCGTTATGGTTTGTTCGGCGGTCGATTCCACGGTGCCGCCTTAACAACGCCGACTACCTGAAGTCGAACCCCACGCTCAAGAATGCATGGAGGCCGACGGCACCTGATGTGCCTTGTGCCCATGCCACGGGCTGCCATATCGAAGTCGTTGGTACTACGCCGCGCCCGCTTGTTCAAGGCCTGTTCAAGGCCAGGTCGGGTCCAGGCGGGATGTCGACGCCCACCAGTGACGGCAATGCGCCGACACCAGCCCACAGTCTCGGCCGATGACGCGGATGGCACGGCGACGGCTACCGCCACGTCGCCATCCATCGTGCCATGCACCGGCGGCTGCAGGGTTCACTAGCCAAAGTACGCGCGTGCATTGCAGCGCGTCTCGATTCAGAACCGCGTCAAACCGGCATGCAGGTGGTGGCCAGCAACTGCTCGTAGATGAAGCATTGCAGCAGCGTCAACTCGCGCTCCCCCAGCGCATCGAATGCCACGCCGAAGGCCGGGAATTCGTCATCGTCCTGCGAAGCCGCGCTGCGCACCGTGCCGTCGATGATCACTTCGGCATCGAGCGAAGCCGTCTTCAGACGAAAGCGCAGACGCACCTTCTGACCCACGGCAGGGGCCAGGGAGGATGTCTGCACAAGTGCCCCGCCGGTGCTGAGATCGGACAGCACGCCCAGCCGCGCCATCCCTTGGCTCATACGATCATCCATGCCGGCATTGGACGGCTGACCATCCTCGTCCGCGCCTTCGGTCAGATACGCCGCCAATCGCGTAGGCACACGCGCCGCACGCCGCACGGGCATCTGCTCGGTCTGCGCCGGCGCCGACAGCACCAGATACCGGAACGGGCTGCGGCAGACCGCCGTGATCGTCGAGGTGAAGCTGTGGATGGCCTGGCCCGAGAAGCCGCGTAGCAGCAAGGGCTCGCCGGCCTGCAGCATCAGGTCCCGCCCCCCGAGTGTTGGCCACGTGATGAACAATCCCTGATCGACAAACCCGATCAGGCGGCTGGCGGCGGCGCGCGACTTCTCGCCTGGCGTCTTCACGTGCAGCAGCGTGCCAACCTGCAAGCCGAGCGGGCCAGCGGAGAGGCGCGAAGCGGTTTGCACCTCGGGTTCGTTGCCGGCTTCGGGTATGTCATCTGGCCGGCAGACCTGTCCGTGGCGGAAGACCAGGGCCAGGTCGCGGGCGTCGGGAATGATGCTGCCGCTGTCGAGCATCAGGTTGCCCTGCTCGTCGAGCAGCGACCAGGGTAATGGCTGCCCCACTGGCAGGTCCTGGGGAGATAGCAGAATCATGGTGTGAACGCGGCTCCATGAGATGCGCCGGGACCGGACGAGCGGAAATGCGGCGCGATGCATGTATGAAAGGCGGCCGTGCCAAACCGATGGACTCCCGGCCCTTGAAGGCTGCTATCGGCCAATGTGACGAAACCTTGACCCTTCTGGGAGCAGGTCCCCGGCAGACAGCACACCTCAGATAGCGGGCGATCATCGGCCACCTGTAGCGCTCGGGCAGATTGCCGCTTGACGCGGCTCAATCATCACCGCAAAATCAGCCACTTGCGCAAAGCTGTCTGACAGCCTGACATGTCAAACCCAATGAATCGCCTCTCCCGCCCCGCCTCCCTTGCCAGCCGCATCGCCCAGGCCCTGCGCGACGATATCGCCGCCGGACGCTTTGCCGCCGGCGCCCGGTTGCCGGCCGAGGCCACGCTGGCAGAGACGTTCGATGTAAGCCGGCCGATTGTGCGCGAAGCCATCGCCCTGCTGAAGGCCGACGGGATACTGGTCACCCGCAAGGGGTCCGGCGCCTATGTCTCCGAGACACCGGGCGGGCAAGTCTGGCGCGTAGCCAGCGCCCCGGACGGTGGCCCGACGCTGGCCCAGCTATTCGAATTACGGCGCGTCGTGGAAACCGCGTGCGCCGAAATGGCGGCCGCACGCCGCACCGATGCCGATCTGGTCGCGATCCGTGCCGCACTGGCCACGATGCAGACCCACGCCACAGACTTCCCGAGCGCGGCCGCCGCCGACATTGCGTTCCACCACGCAATTGCCCAAGCCGCCCACAACCCCTGCTTTACCGGGCTAACGGATTTCGTCAGCCAGCAATTGCTCGTGGCGCGCCAGCACGCCTGGGAGAACAGCGCCCGCCTCGGCGCATTGCATGGCACACCACGCGCTGCCGACGCCGAACATGCGGCCCTGGTCGAGGCCATCGCGGCCGGCGACCCCTCGGCAGCCCGCGCGGCGGCCACCGCCCACCTGTCCGCCGCCGCTGCGCGGATGGGCCTCGACTGAACAACAGATATCAGAGCAACAAGGAGCAGAGAGATGGAACAAGTAGATTGCGTCGTGATCGGCGCTGGCGTGGTCGGTCTGGCCGTTGCGCGCGCGCTGGCGCTGCAGGGCCGCGAGGTCATCATTCTCGAGGCCGAGAACGCGTTCGGCACGATTACGAGCGCGCGCAACAGCGAGGTGATCCACGCCGGCATCTACTATCCCGCGGGGTCGCTCAAGGCCGAACTGTGTGTGCGCGGCAAGGCGATGCTCTACGACTACTGCGCCAGCCACCATGTCGCCCATCAGCGCTGCGGCAAGCTGATCGTCGCCACCAGCACCGCCCAGGTGGCCACGCTGGAAGGCATTCGCGCCAAGGCCGCCGCCAACGGCGTGCATGACATGCAACTGCTGACGCGCGATGAAGCGCGGGCGATGGAACCCCAGCTCGAATGCGAAGCCGCCCTGCTCTCACCTTCCACCGGCATCATCGACAGCCACGGCCTGATGACCGCGCTGCTTGGCGATGCCGAGCGGGCCGGCGCGATGCTGGCCGTGCAGTCGCCGGTGCTGTCGGGCGCGGTGACGCCGGACGGCATCCGGCTCGAGGTCGGTAGCGATGATGGATCGACCGTGCTGCTCGCCCGTACGGTCGTCAATTCGGCGGGGCTGACCGCGCCGGACCTGGCGCGCCGCATCGACGGCATTCCGCCGGAACATATCCCACCGCAGTACTACGCCAAGGGCTGCTATTTCACGCTCGCCGGCCGCGCCCCGTTCTCGCGGCTGATCTATCCGGTGCCCGAAGCAGCCGGGCTGGGCGTGCATCTGACGCTAGACATGGGTGGTCAGGCACGCTTCGGCCCCAACGTGCGCTGGATCGACGAGATCGAATACAGCGTGCCGCCGCACGATGCCGACAGTTTCTACGACGAAGTCCGCCGCTACTGGCCCGGCCTGGCCGACGGCGCACTGCAGCCGGGTTATGCCGGCATCCGGCCGAAGGTCAGTGGCCCGACGGAGGTTGCGGCCGATTTCCGGATCGACGGGCCTCGGACGCATGGCGTGCCGGGGCTGGTGAACCTGTTCGGCATCGAGTCGCCCGGGCTGACTTCGTCGCTGGCGATCGCGGAACGCGTGGCGGGGTTGCTGGAGAACTGATGGTTTGCACCCCTCTTCCGCGCGCGGTGTATAGACCGAAGAGGGGTGCGCGTAGCGCCGGACATCCGTCAGATCGACGATCTCAGGCCCGTTCGGCCTCCCCACGAAAACTCATCACGGCGCATCCCGCGCCAATCAGTGCCGCCAGCGCCGCCAGCCCGAACGTGTGCATCGGCGCGAGCGTCTTCCACGTCCAGCCCATCGCCAGGCCGCCGAGCGTGCCGCCCACGCCGTAGGAAATCCCTGTGTACAGCGCCTGCCCCCGCCCCTGCAGCGGGCCGGCGAACCAGCGTTGCAGGCGCTTGAGGCTGGCACTGTGGTGCGCGCCAAAGGTGGCTGCGTGCAGGATCTGCACTAGCGCCATCAGCCAGGCGTACTGCGCGAAGTAGCCGGTCAGGCCGAAACGCAGCGCGGCCAGCACGAATGTGCCAGCCAGAATCGTGCGCAGCGCCAGCGCGCCGAACAGCTTGCCCTGATAGAAGAAGAACACGATCTCGGCCACCACGCCGATGGTCCACATCACGCCAATCGCGAACTTGCTGTAGCCAAGCTGTTCCAGATAGAGCGAGTAGAAGACGTAAAGCGCCGCGTGAGCGAACATCATCAGGAAGGCCGATGCCAGGAACCAGGCCACATCGGGCCGCCGCAGCAGAGGCAGCGCCGGTGGGGGTGTCGCGCGCGGGCCCTCGTCGGGCGCGTCGCGCATGCCGAAGACCACCAGCGCGAACAGCGCCAGCATCGTGCTGGCCAGCCACGGAAACGCCGGCATGCCGAAGCGCTCAAACAGCGCGCCGCCCGTCAGCACCGCGGCGATAAAGCCGATCGAGCCGAACATCCGCACACGCCCATAGCGATGGTCGAACGCACCGTGCCGGCGCAGCGTCGAGATCGTCAGCGCGTCGCCCAGCGGCGACATGGCGCTCGTGATCAGGTTGAGCCCGATCATCATCGCCATCATGCCGCCGTAGCTCTGGATACCGGGCACGGTCAGGAACGCCAGCAATGCCGTGACCGCGGCCAGCCGCAACAGCTTCACGCGTGTGTGCATCACGTCCGAGAGCCAGCCCCACAGATACGGGCCCACGATGCGGGATAGCTGAAAACAGGCCATCAGCACGCCGATTTGCACCGGCGAATAGCCCCGGTCGGCGAAAAACAGACTGACATACGGCGATATCACGCCGACGTAGCCGTAATAGCCGAGATAGAAGAGTCCGAAACGGAAATAGGTCCCCGGGTCGATCGACCCGGAAACGCGGGTGCTCAGGATTTGCCCGGTGCTTGCGCCGGGATGCGCGGGGTGTCGACGCGGACGTCACCGCATTGGGCGCGATGCCGCAATGCGTGGTCCATCAGCACCAGCGCGAGCATGGCTTCGGCGATCGGCGTGGCGCGGATGCCGACGCACGGGTCGTGGCGGCCGAACGTTTCCACGCTGGCCGGGCTGCCAGCCTTGTCGATCGATTCGCGCGCGGTACGGATGCTCGACGTCGGCTTGATCGCCAGCGATACCTTGATGTCCTGCCCCGTGGAGATCCCGCCGAGCACGCCACCCGAGTTATTCGTGCGGAACCCCTCCGGCGTCAGTTCGTCGCCATGCACGGTGCCGCGCTGGGACACGCTGTCGAAGCCAGCGCCGATCTCGACGCCCTTGACCGCGTTGATGCCCATCATTGCGTGCGCGATATCGGCGTCGAGCTTGTCGAACAGCGGCTCGCCCAGACCCACCGGCACATGGCTGGCCACCACTTCGATACGCGCGCCGACGGAGTCGCCGTCGCGGCGCAACGCATCCATGTAGGTTTCCAATTCGGGAACGATATCGGCGTTCGCGGCGAAGAACGGGTTCTCCGGCACGTGTTTCCAGTCAGAGAACGGCACTTCGACCTCACCGAGCTGCGACATGTAGCCACGAATCTCGGTGCCGTACTGCTCATTCAGCCATTTCTTAGCGATTGCCGCGGCGGCCACCACGGGCGCGGTCAGGCGCGCCGACGAGCGGCCACCACCGCGATAGTCGCGGATACCGTACTTGTGCCAGTAGGTGTAGTCGGCATGGCCGGGGCGGAACGTCTCGACGATGTTGCCGTAGTCCTTGCTGCGCTGGTCGGTGTTACGGATCAGCAGGCAGATTGGCGTGCCCGTGGTCTTGCCTTCGAATACGCCGGACAGGATCTCCACCTGGTCTGCTTCCTGGCGCTGCGTCACGTGACGCGACGTGCCGGGCTTGCGGCGGTCCAGGTCGATCTGGATATCGGCTTCGGTCAGCGACATCCCCGGCGGGCAGCCATCCACTACCGCGCCGATGGCCGGCCCGTGCGATTCGCCGAACGTGGTAACTGTGAAAAGCAGGCCGAGAGTATTGCCAGACATGATCGAAACCGCACAGAAATTGGGGACGGCCTACATTGTACGGCTATTTTGCAGGGCTATTGCTGCCCGAAAGCCGCCTCGGGCCGGCCTGCCGTTGCGGCGGAGGCTGACGCGAAGACCCCACTGCCCTGGAAATCGGGGTAGTACCGGGCCCGCATCCGGGCCATATAGGCAATCAGGTTCGGATGTGACTCGGCCGCGGCGCGAATCGGCGTCTCGAATACCGGGGACAGCAGGCTGGCCGCGAATGCGAACAGCGTGGCGTCCGCGCCGCATGGGTTGTTTCCCATCAGGTAGGGCTTGTCACCAAGGATGTCGGTGATCGCCTTGATGCCCTGCACCGCCATCGCCGTCATGTCCTGCTCGCTATGCCGACCAAGGCCCTGCGCCCAGAGCATCTGCCGCACCTTGCGGCGTACCAGCACCTTGACCAGGCCACGCAACGGCCCCGGCACGACGTTGAAGAACTGCGCTGGACCGCGCTCGAAGTTGTCACGCTCCAGCCAGCGCACACGCGCCACCGCCCAATAGAGGTTGTCCTCCATGAGCTTTTCCACGGCCCAGGCGGTGCCCCGCTCGGCCGGGCTCAGTCCTTCGTCGAAATCGACGTGATATGTCTTCGCGATATGCCAGCGGATCAGCGTCGAGTCCGCGACGATCCGGCCCATGTCGTCCAGGTACGGCAGCTTGCCCTTGGGCGCGCGCCGCAGGTTGCCACGCGCGGTCTGGTACGGCAGGCCGGCCATCTTCAGCAGCAACTCGGCCTTCATGACGAACGGGCTCGCATCGGGCAGGCCGAACGACGGGCCGAACGTGAAGAGCGTGATCATGGCTATTTCCAGTCGCCGCGCAGCGCGAGCACCATTTGTTGAAGACTCTCCGGCGTGGCCGCTTCGGGCGGCACCGGCTCACCAACCACCAGTTCCAGCTTGCTCAGGATGCCGCGCCGGAACGGACGGGTCATCGCCGGCGCGCCTTTGCGCGAGAAGAAGCTTCCCCAGAGCCCGCGCAACGCCATCGGCACCACCGGCACCGGCGTTCGCTCAATAATCTGGCGCACACCGCTCTTGAACGGATTGACGTCGCCAGTGGCTGTGATCTTGCCTTCGGGGAAGATGCAGACGAGGTCGCCATCAGCCAGCGCGGCCGCCACGGTGTCGTAGGCGCGCGCCAGCATCTCCGGATTTTCGTGCGCGGGTGCGATCGGAATCGCCTTGGCCTGCCGGAAGAACCACGACAGCAACGGCACCTTGAAGATGTTGTGGTCCATCACGAAGCGCACCGGCCGGGGGCTGGCCGCCATCAGCACCACCGCATCGGCAAAGCTGACATGGTTGCAGACCAGCACCGCCGGCCCCTCCTCCGGGATGCGTTCGGCGTTGATGCGGCGCAGGCGGTAGATCGTATGCACCAGCACCCAGGCGATAAAACGCAGCAGGAACTCGGGCACCAGCGTGTAGATGTAGATCGCCACCACGGCGTTGAGCAGCCCCACCACCAGGAACAGTTGCGGAATGGTGTAGCCGGCCTGGGTCATGTACACGCCCAGCAGCGAGGCGCCGATCATGAAGAAGCTGTTCAGGATGTTGTTGGCCGCGATGATCCGTGCGCGGTGCGTGGGTGCGGACCGGCTCTGGATCAGCGCATAGAGCGGCACGCTGTAGAAGCCGCCGAACATCGCCACGCCGAACAGATCCACCAGCACACGCCAGGTGCCCGGCTGAGCCAGGAATCCGGGGATGCCGTTCAGCGAGGCGCCGGCGCCGAGCCCGTGCGAAGCCAGGTACAGATCGACGGCGAACACCGTCATGCCGATCGAGCCGAACGGCACCAGGCCGATTTCCACGTGACGCCCGGACAGCCGCTCGCACAGCAGCGACCCGGTGCCGATGCCGATCGAGAATACGGCCAGCAGCAGCGTCACCACGTTCTGATCGCCGCCCAGCACGTCCTTGGCGAAGCTGAAGAACGAGGTCAGGAATGTCGCCCCGAGAAACCAGAGCCACGAAATACCGAGCAGGCTCAGGAACACCACGCGGCGCTCGCGCGCAAGCATGAGGTTGCGCCAGGTCTCGGTGAACGGGTTCCAGTTGATGCGGAGGTCCGGCTGCGGGGCGGGCGACAGGGGGATACCCTGCGACACCGCCCGCCCCGCCACGGCGATAGCCACACAGGCGATACCGACGTACAGCGGACCGATCACGGTGCCATCGCCGCGCGCGATGCCGGCCATCTCGCCGCCAAGCAGCGTGCCGAACAGAATGGCCACGAACGTGCCCATTTCCACCAGACCGTTGCCGCCAACCAGTTCGGTCTGGTCCAGATGCTGCGGCAGATAGGCGAATTTGACCGGGCCGAACAGGGTCGAATGCAGCCCCATCAGGAAAGTGCCGAGGTATAGCAGTGTGGCGCTGTGCAGATAGAAGCCGGCCAGCCCGACCAGCATGATCGCGATCTCCAGCGACTTGACCAGCCGGATCAGCTTCGATTTTTCGATCTTGTCGGCAATCTGGCCGCTCGTGGCGGAGAACAGCACGAACGGCGCGATGAAGATCGCTGAAATCAGGAATGCCGCGCTGTGGGGGTCGACACCCTCGAACAGCGTGGCATGGTAGGTAACCAGGGAAGTGAAGGCGACCTTGAAGACGTTGTCGTTCATCGCCCCAAGGAACTGCGTCCAGAAGAACGGCGCAAACCGGCGCGCGCCAAGCAGGCGAAACTGGCTTTGTTGGCTCATGAGCAGCGTTTCTTATTGACCCCGGTTACCCGCCGGGGCATCAGGCCGCCGCCATCATACCTGCAAGGGGCGCCAGGACTGCCGAGGGGATCAGCCGGCGCGCTCTTCCTTCTCTTCGGGCCAGTCGCGGATATAGGCCTTGAGCATCTTGTTCTCGAAGCTCTGCTCTTCCACCACGGATTTGGCTACGTCGTAGAACGAGATCACGCCCATCAGTGTGCGATTGTCGAGTACTGGCAGGTAACGGGTGTGGCGCTCCAGCATCATGCGGCGCACTTCGTTGACGTCGGTCTCGGGGGTGCAGGTCAGCGGCGCGTCGTCCATGAGCTTGCGGATGCTGTGGGTGCCCAGCGTGCCGTTGTTGGCGGCCATTGTCTCGATGATCTCGCGGAAGGTCAGCATCCCGACGAGATCGCCGTATTCCATCACCACCAGCGAGCCAATGTCGTGCTCGGCCATCGCCTGGACGGCCTGCATCAGTGGCGTATCCGGCGTGACGGTAAAGAGCGTGTTGCCCTTGAGTTGCAGGATATCGCTGACTTTCATGATGGTGTCTCCGCTGCTTTGCGTATTGCTGTGCCTGATGGTATTCAGGCTGGTTTCGTGAGGGGCGCGCCCGATGGTCGATCCTAGCCCAAACCGCCGTCTCAAGTAAAGCGAGCGCGGCTTCCAGCGCCCGTCCCGCCGTGGATTCCCGGGTTACGCATGTGGCGTATGGTGCTACGATGCCGGACGGAGACAACTACCCATGGCTCGGCAAACCGAGCCCTTTCACCATGTCCGGTACCCGCTTTGACACGCTGGCCCTGCACGCCGGCGCCGCGCCCGACCCCACCACCGGGGCCCGCGCCACACCGATCCATCTGACCACATCCTTCGTATTCCGCGACAGCGAGCACGCCGCATCGCTGTTCAATATGGAACGCGCCGGACACGTCTATTCGCGCATCAGCAACCCCACGGTCGCCGTGTTCGAGGAGCGCGTGGCCGCGCTGGAAAACGGCGCGGGCGCCATTGCCACGGCCTCGGGCCAGGCCGCCCTGCACCTGGCCGTAGCCACGCTGATGGGCGCGGGCGCCCATATCGTGGCGTCCACCGCGCTCTATGGCGGGTCCCACAACCTGCTGCACTACACGCTGCGCCGCTTCGGCATCGAGACCACCTTCGTCAATCCGCGCGACATCGACGCCTGGCGCGCCGCGATCCGCCCCGAGACGAAGCTGCTCTTCGGTGAAACACTGGGCAACCCCGGCCTGGACGTGCTCGACATCGCCACCGTGGCCCAGATCGGCCAGGAACACGGCATTCCGCTGCTGGTGGACTCGACGTTCACCACGCCCTACCTGCTGCGCCCGTTCGACCACGGCGCCGGGCTGCTCTACCACTCGGCCACCAAGTTCCTGGGCGGCCATGGCACGACGATCGGCGGTGTGCTCTCGGAAGGCGGCACGTTTGATTTCGAAGCCTCGGGCCGCTTCCCGGAACTGTCCGAGCCGTACGAGGGCTTCCACAACATGGTGTTCACCGAGGAAAGCACGGTTGCGCCGTTTCTGCTGCGCGCGCGGCGCGAGGGCCTGCGCGACTTCGGCGCCTGCATGAATCCGATGGCTGCCTGGCAGCTCCTGCAGGGCATCGAGACGTTGCCGCTGCGCATGAGCCGCCACGTCGACAACACGCGGCGCGTGGTGCAGTTCCTGGCCAGCCACCCGATGGTCGAGTCGGTAGCCTATCCTGAGCTCGAATCGCACCCGGACTACGAACTGGCCAAGCGCCTGCTGCCGCGCGGCTGCGGCGCGGTGTTCAGCTTCAACCTCAAGGCCGACCGCACCGCCGGCCAGCGCTTCATCGAAAGCCTGTCGCTGTTCTCGCACCTGGCCAACGTGGGCGATGCACGCTCACTGGTGATCCATCCGGCGTCCACCACCCACTTCCGCATGGACGCCGCAGCGCTGCGCGCGGCCGGCATCGGCGAAGGCACAATCCGCCTGTCGATCGGCCTGGAGGATCCGGACGACCTGATCGACGACCTGAAACGCGGCCTCAAGGCCGCCGAGAAGGCCATGGGAGGGAAAGCCTGATGGAACTGAACCTCTCCGGCCACAAGGCCTACGCCTACACCGGCGGCAAGCCGTTCGACCCCGCCCTGCCCTGCGCCGTCTTCGTGCACGGCGCGCAGAACGATCACAGCGTCTGGGGGCTGCAGACGCGCTGGTTCGCCAATCACGGTTTCTCGGTGCTGGCCGTCGACCTGCCCGGCCACAATCGCAGCGAAGGCGCGCCGCTGACGTCGGTCGAGGAATTGGCCGACTGGGTGATGGCGCTGGTCGCGGCAGCCGGCGTGAAGGCGCCGGCACTGGTGTTCGGCCACAGCATGGGCTCCCTGATCGCGCTCGAATGCGCGGCGCGGCACCCCCAGGCGGTGCGCGCGATCGGCCTGCTGGCCACCGCCTATCCGATGAAGGTGTCCGACGCCCTGCTCGACGCCGCCCTGAACCGCGAAGGCGATGCCATCGCGATGGTCAACCAGTGGTCGATCTCGAGCCTTGCGAACAAACCCTCCTCCCCCGGCCCGGGCGCGTGGATGCACGGCGGCAGCCAGCGCCTGATGGAGCGGATCTCGGCGCGCAATCCCGGGGCGCATGTGTTCCATACCGACTTCTCGGCGTGCAACGGCTACGCGCATGGCGAGGAAGCCGCAGCGGCGGTGGCATGTCCCGCCCTGTTCGTGGTGGGCACCAAGGACATGATGACGTCGCCCAAGGCGGCCCAGGCCCTGGCCAGCAAGATGAAGAACGCCAGGATCGTCACGGTGCCGAGCGGACACGCCATGATGGGAGAAAAGCCCGACGAGGTGCTGGACGCCCTGGCGGGATTCGCGAAGACCGCCCGCTAGGAAACACCAAAAAGAAGAAAACAGGAGACTGCCATGGCCCAGGCCCACACCAAGGAGTTCGCCAGCTTTGCCGATTTCTACCCGTTCTACCTGAACGAGCACCGGAACCGCACCTGCCGCCGCCTGCATTTCGTCGGGTCGACGGTCGCGCTGGCCTGCCTGGTGACGCTACTGGTCACCGGCAATGCGTGGTGGCTACTGGCGGCCCTGGTGTCAGGCTATGCGTTTGCCTGGGTCGGGCACTTCGGCTTCGAGAAGAACCGCCCGGCCACGTTCAAGCATCCGTTCTACAGCCTGATGGGCGACTGGGTCATGTACGCGGACATCCTGCGCGGCAAGATCAGGTTCTGAACGGCTGTCCTGCCACCCAAAAACGGAAGCCGTATAGGGATGAAGCGCAGCCGTTCTGGCTTGACGCGGGGCGCAAACAGTACCGGTGGTACGGCAAGGCCCCGCAACGACGCCAGAAACAATCTGAAACGGTTTCCTAGACCTGCCCGTGCCAGCCCGGCGGGACAACTTCCACCACCTTGCGATCGCGGCGGCCCGTTTCCTCGTTCGCGGCCGCCCCGGCCGTCTGCTGGCGGAACACCGCGTCCAGCGTCTGCTCGAGTTGCGGATTCTCCAGGATCGACCGCAATGCCTCCGCCCCCTGCATCTGTTGGGCCAGCGCGGTGCGCGGCAGGCGCGCCATGTTCAGCACCAGCCTGTCGTGCAGCGTGCGTAGCGTGACCTGCGACGGATCGCAGAGCAACGCCCAGTGTGCCTGACCCCGATCCTGCTGAAGCTTGCCCACCAGATGCATGGCCTTGAGCTTGGTCAGCAGGCCGGAGAGATAGTCGGCCTCCATCCGCAGCTTGCGACCCATATCCAGTTCGCCGACGGTACGCGGCACCTCGTCCCGCGCGCGGTACAGCAGATACAGGATGCCAAGGGCATCGAAGAACTCACTGCCCGCGAACGTCCGCCGACGCCAGTGTCCCTCGCGGATCACCGGCAGATTGGCCGCGATCGTCGCGCCGAGCAGCGTCACCAGCCAGCTCACGTACATCCACAGCAGGAACAGCGGCAGCACGGCGAAGGTGCCATATACGGCTGTGTAGGTGGGGATATGGGTGATGAAGTAGCCAAAGCCGCGCTTGGCGACTTCAAAGGCGACAGCCGCCACGATGCCGGCGACGATCGCATCGCGCCACTCCACGTAGGCATAGGGCACCGCCATGTAAAGGAAGGCAAAGGCGAGCGCGGAGAGCAGCACCGGCACCAGGCTGATCACGACCCCGACGCCGAACGGCAGGTTGCCGACGTAGCCCATCGAGACCGACATCAGGTACGAGCTGACGGACAGGCTCGCGCCGATCAGCACCGGCCCGAGCGTCAGCACGGCCCAGAACACCAGCACCCGTTGCGCGAATGGCCGGCGCCGCCTGACGCGCCAGATCGCATTGAGCGCGTCCTCGACGGTCAGCATCGTCAGCACGGACGTCACCATCAGCCCAGCCAGGCCCAATGCCGTCAGGCCACGCGCGCTGCGGGAGAACTGTCCGATATAACGCGACACCGAGTCGCTGACATTGCCGCCCGGAATCAGGTTCTGGAACAGGAACATCTCGATCTGGCCACGGAAATCCCGGAACACCGGAAACGCGGCCAGCAGCGCGAAGGCAACGGTCAGCACCGGCACCACCGCCAGCACGGTCGTGAACGTCAGGCTGGCCGATACCTGGGGCAGGCGGTCCTCGCCGGCGCGGCGCAACGCATAGCGGGCAAGTGCACGCACTTTCTGCAGGTTCCACTCCCTGCGCAGGCGGGCGATGCGTACAGCGGTCATGCGGGGGCTTTCTCCTCGATCGGATGATCCTCAATGGGATGATGGCAAACTCACGCAAATATAATACGCGCAATGCACTTGCGCCGACCGCGCCCTGCCAAACCATCCATGACCGACATTCTCGTCCTTTACTACAGCCGTCACGGCGCCACCCGCAAGCTCGCCGAACTGATCGCCCGCGGTATCGACAGCGTGCCCGGCGCCCAATCCCGCCTGCGCACCGTCCCGCCGGTTTCCACGGTCTGCGAGGCCACCGCGCCGGACATCCCGCCCGAAGGCGCCCCGTATGCCGAACTGCGCGACCTCGAGGAATGCGCCGGACTGGCGCTGGGCAGCCCGACGCGCTTCGGCAACATGGCCGCGCCGATGAAGTACTTTCTCGACGGCACCGTCGCCCAGTGGCTCTCCGGCGCGCTGACTGGCAAGCCGGCCTGCGTGTTCACGTCGACGGGCAGCCTGCACGGCGGCCAGGAGACCACACTGCTCTCGATGATGCTGCCGCTGCTGCACCACGGCATGTTGATCGTCGGCCTGCCCTACGCCGAGTCCGGCCTGATGACGACCACGGCAGGCGGCACGCCGTATGGCCCGAGCCATTACGCCCACGTGGACAATCACGGCCCGATCACCGAGCAGGAAGCATCGCTCGCCACCGCGATGGGCCGCCGCCTGGCGGAAACCGCATTGAAGCTGGCGCGATGAACTCACCGGACATCCATCGGGACGGCTCGCCCGACGCCCTGCACAACCCGGCGCTCTGGCGCCTGAGCCTGGCCAGCCTGATCGCCCTGATGCTGCTCTGCATCGCATGGGAGTGGTTCCTGGCGCCGTTGCGTCCGGGCGGTTCCTGGCTGGTCTTGAAATTCGTGCTGCTGCTGCCGGTGCTGCGCGGTGTGCTCGCACGCAACCGCTATACGATGCAGTGGTCGTCGATGCTGATCCTGCTCTACTTCACCGAGGGCATCGTCCGCGCGACCAGCGACCGGGCCCCCTCTTCCTGGCTGGCCTGGGGCGAGGTAGCGCTGACGCTGCTGTTCTTCTCCAGCACGATCCTCTACCTGCGCCCCTTCAAACGGCGCGCCAAGGCATTGGCCAAAACAGCGACCAAGACGGCAACCAAAACGGCAACCAAAACGCAATCCAACCACTGACTGCCATGCACTCCGATTCCTTCCTCGATCTTTGCCGCGCAGCCATCGGTTCGCAGAACGTGCTGACCGACCCGGCCGACAAGGCCCCCTACCTGACCGACTGGCGCCACCGTTACACCGGCGACGCGCTGGCCGTGCTGCGTCCCGGCTCGACCGAGGAAGTCGCGGCGGTGATGCGTGCCTGCCATGCGCACAAGCTGGCCGTGGTGCCTCAGGGCGGCAACACGGGCCTGTGCGGCGGCGCCACCCCCGAGCCCGGCGATGCCGCCGCGCGTGGCACGGTGGTGCTGTCCCTGCAGCGCATGAACCGCGTGCGGCAGGTCGACCCGCTCAATAACACGATCACCGTCGAGGCCGGCGTGATCCTGCAGCAATTGCAGGAGGTCGCGCAGACACACGGCCGGCTGTTCCCGCTCTCGCTGGCGGCCGAAGGCAGCTGCACGATCGGCGGCAACCTGTCGACCAACGCGGGCGGCACGGCCGTGCTGCGCTACGGCAACACGCGCGAACTCTGTCTGGGGCTCGAGGTCGTGAACATCAAGGGCGAGGTCTGGGACGGCCTGCGCGGCCTGCGCAAGGACAATACCGGCTATGACCTGCGCGACCTGTTCATCGGCGCCGAAGGCACGCTCGGTATCATCACCGCGGCGGTCATGAAACTGTTTCCGGCGCCGCGCGCACGGGTCACCGCGCTGGCCGCCGTTGAAAGCCCACGCGCCGCGCTGGCGCTGCTGGCCATCGCGCAGTCGCACGCGGGCGCCATGCTGACCGGTTTCGAGCTGATGTCCGCGATGTGCATGGATCTGGTGACGAAGCACTACCCGCAGTTGCGCTACCCGTTCACCGCCCATCATCCGCAACTCGTTCTGCTGGAACTGTCCGACAGCGAGAGCGAGGAACACGCGCGGACGATCTTCGAAAAGATGATGGAGGTCGCGTTCGAAGCCGGCGTGGTCAAGGATGCCGTGGTGGCCGAATCGGTACAGCAGTCACGCGATTTCTGGAACCTGCGCGAACACATTCCGCTGGCGCAGGTCGAGGAAGGCAAGAACATCAAGCACGATATCGCCGTGCCGATCTCGCGCGTGGCGGACTTCATCGAGACCACCGACACGCTGCTGCAAGACGCCTTCCCCGGCGCGCGCATGGTCACGTTCGGCCATCTTGGCGATGGCAACCTGCACTACAACGTGTCACCGCCGGTCGGCGTGGATCATGACCAGTTCCTGTCGCATCAGGATGCGATCAACCTGATCGTCCACAACAGCGTGCACGTCCACAACGGCTCGATCTCGGCGGAACACGGTCTTGGCCAGCTCAAGCGCGAAGAGAACCGCCGCTACAAGAGCGAGGTGGAGCTGACGATGATGCGGGCCATCAAGCAGGCGCTGGATCCGCAAGGCTTGATGAACCCCGGAAAGGTGGTTTGAGAGTTCGGGCGGGGCATGGCAACCACATGCCCCACATGCCCCGTCAATGCGGCATCCGCCCGTCATCCCCCTCGAACAACTGCCCGCACAACGCCTCGCCCTCCTCCGTCAGCCGCGCCGAGCCCCGGCCATCCTCTTCCAGCGTCATCACCGCCAGTCCCGCGTCGGCCAGTTGCGTCAGCACCCGCCTCAGCACGCTCATCTGCGCCTCGGCCCGCTTGCTGAGTCGCGCCAGCGACAGGTCGCCGCCGGCTTCCCGTGCATGCTCCCAAAGCGCGCGGAGGATCGCCTCCAGCACCGGGTCGATGCCCTCCTGTTCGTTCACGTCATCGCTCATATTGCCTCCCGCGCCTGCAATGTCGCCACCAGCTTGCCGAGCGTAACGACGGCCGCCTCCATGTCTGGCGTCCATGCGCTGCTGTAGTTAAGTCGGATGCAGTTGGCATAGGTCGGCACCGGCGAGAAGATGTGGCCGGGCGCCACCGTGATGCGTCGCTCCAGCGCCGCGTGATAAAGGGCCATCGCGTCCACCTCCTCCGGCAACTCCACCCACAGCACATACCCGCCAGCGGGACGCGACACGCGCGTGCCCTGCGGAAAGAAGCGACGCACCGCCGCCGCCATGATGTTGGCCTGCTGCGCATAGGCTTTGCGCACGCGCCGCAGATGGAAGTCGTAGCCGTCCTTGCGCAGGAATTCGGCGATGGCCAATTGCGGAATCGTCGAGGTGGTCAGCGTGTTCAGGAACTTGAGCCGCTCCACCCTCTCCCGGTACCGTCCCGGCAGCGCCCAGCCGATGCGGTACGCATTGGTCAACGTCTTCGAGAACGACGAGCAATGCAGTACGATGCCGGCCCGATCGTAGGACTTGAGCGAGGTCGGATGCACGTCGCCGTAGAACAGCTCGCCATAGACGTCGTTCTCGATCACCGGGATATCGCGCGCCGTCAGCAATTCCACCAGCGCCTGCTTGCGATCGTCCGGCATCTGGAAGCCAAGCGGATTCTGGAAATTCGGCATCACCATGCACGCGGCCACGGGGCGTTCGTCGAGCAGCTTCGCCAGCGCCTGCACGTCGATGCCCTCCACGGGATCGGTCGCCACTTCCACGGCACGCATCCCCAGCCGCTCGATCGCGTGCAGCATCGCGTAGTACGTTGGCGATTCCACGGCAATGGTGTCGCCCGGCTTTGCCACGGCCTGCAGGCACAGGTTGATGGCCTCGGTGGCGCCGATCGTGACGATCACCTCGTTCGGATCGACGGCCAGCCCGTTCTCCAGGTAGCGGCGCGTGATCTGGCGAATCAGTGGTGGCGCGCCGGGCGGCAGGTCATCGAGCACGCTCCACGTGTCGTAGCGCTTGGCGATGGCATTGGCGTACTGCGTGATGCGCTGCCACGGATAGAGCCGGGGGTCGGGATATGGCGAGCCGAGCGGCACCGCGTCATCGACACGGATCGAGCGCAGCGTCGACAACACGAGCGCGCTCACATCCACCGCCGAAGGGCGTGCCGCGGGTCGGGTCGGCAGCAGGTCGATCGGTGGCTCGCCGGGCCGGGCACGCACGAAGTAGCCCGATTGCGGCCGGCTCTCCAGAATGCCGCGCGATTCCAGCAGCAGATACGCGCGCACGACCGTGGTGATGCTCAGGCGATGATGCTGCGCCGCCTGCCGCACCGAGGGGATTTTCTCGCCCGGGAGCAATACGCCTTGCTGGACCAGCGCCTCGATATCGGCCGCAAGTTTTTCGTAGAGAGTCACACCGCCAACCTTTCGCCAGTAATTTCCGATCTGGCTGGCGGTGCCCGGCCGGGCGTCAGCCCGGTACCGCCAGCGGCTCAGATCGTAATACGAAACCCGCGTTCTCTGCTGGCGCCGTGTACTCGACGAAACCGTCCTTGCGGCAGAAGCTCAGCAGGCGCAGGCCGGCCTGCGCGGCAATACGGATGGCCAGCGACGTCGGCGCGGAGATCGTGGCCAGCATCTGGATGCGCATTCGCGCGGCCTTGCGCACGAGTTCATAGCTGGCGCGGCTGGATAGCAGGACAAAGCCATCGCCGAACGTCGTGCGGGTGCGGGCCAGATGGCCGATCAGCTTGTCCAGCGCATTGTGGCGACCCACGTCCTCGAACACGGCAACGACGTTGCCCTGCGCGTCGCACCATGCAGCCGCGTGAACGCCTCCGGTCGCGGCCATCAACACCTGCCGCGCCTGCAATGCGTCGGTGGCGTGACGGAGCATCGCAGGCGTCGGTTCAATCCGTCGCGCAGGCACGCCAACCGGCGTCGGCTCCAGATCGAGCAGCGCCAGGCTTTCGGTTCCGCACACGCCACAGCCAGTACGTCCGGCCAGCGTGCGCCGGTGCGCGCGCAGCGCCATGAACGAACGCTGGCCGATCTCGATACGCACCTCGATGCCGTCGCAGCCCGGCGCGATCTCGATGTCGCGGATCTCGGCAACGCTGTCGACGATCCCCTCGGTCAGCGAGAAGCCAATCGCGAACGCTTCCAGATCGAGCGGTGTGGCCATCATCACGGCGTGCGAGATGCCGTTGTAGACCAGCGCGACCGGCACTTCTTCCGCCACGTCATCGATCTCGGGAACGGTGTGGCCCCCGGTGTGGCCCCCGGTGTGGCGCAGAATCTCGCGCTCGACGTAGCCGGCCTGCCCATACTCGTCTTCCACCATGCTCCTGCCTCCGGTCAGCCCGCGCGCCGCAGCCGCACGGGAATCGATTTCGACGTCGGGGTGCCGGATCGGTCGCCGATGCTCTCCAGCGGCACCAGTGGATTGGTCTCCGGATAGTACGCACCCAGGCAACCCTCGGGGATGTCGTAATCGACCAGACGGAAATCCTGCACATGGCGCGTCACGCCGTCTTCCCAGACGCTCGTGATATCGACGTGCTCGCCTTCCGCGAAGCCCAGCCGGGCGCGGTCCGCGGGATGGATGAACACCACGCGGCGCAGCCCGTACACGCCACGATAGCGATCGTCGAGTCCGTAGATGGTGGTGTTGTACTGGTCGTGCGAACGCGTGGTCATCATGACCATCATGTCGTCGCCGTAGCGGGCGCGGGCGCGCTTGATCGGCGTGTCCTTGTCGATGGCATGCACCAGGAACTGGGCCTTGCCCGACGCGGTCTTCCAGACCCGGTTGCGCGATGCCGGGGTCAGATGAAAGCCACCCGGATGCGCCACGCGCTCGTTGAAGCGCTCGAAGCCCGGAATCACCTTTTCAATCGCGTCGCGGATGCGTGCATAGTCCTGCGCGTACCAGCGCCAGTCGACCTTGTCCGAGCCGAGCGTGGCGTCGGCCATGCGCGCCACGATGGCGGTCTCCGACAGCAGGTGCGGCGATGCCGGCTTGTTCATGCCGTACGAGAGATGGACCATGCACACCGAGTCCTCGACCGTCACACCCTGCGGCACGCCGTTCTGCTCGTCGATCTCGGTGCGGCCCAGCGTCGGCAGCAACAGCGAATCCTTCCCGATCACCAGATGGCTGCGGTTGAGCTTGGTGGCAATATTGACCGTGAGATCGCACTGGCGCAGCGCCTCCCACGTGCGCGGCGTATCGGGTGTGGCGATCGAGAAATTCCCGCCCAGACCCACGAACACCTTGACCTTGCCGGCCAGCATCGCGTTGATCGCGGCCACCACGTCCTGCCCGTGGGCGCGCGGCGGCTTGAAATCGAACGTGGCGCCAAGGCGGTCCAGGAAGGCGTCGTCAGGCTGCTCCTCGATGCCCATCGTGCGGTCGCCCTGCACGTTCGAGTGGCCGCGTACCGGCATCAGGCCTGCGCCGGGCCGGCCGATGTTCCCACGCAACATCATCACGTTCGACAGCAACTGGATCGTGCGCACTGAATCCTTGTGCTGCGTCAGTCCCATGCCCCAGCAGGCAATCGTGCGTTCGCTGTGGACATAGACGTCGGCCAACGCATCGATGTCCGCGCGCGTCACGCCGGACTCCGCGACGATATCGGCCCAGCTCTCGGCGCGCAGATCCGTAGCGAAGGCATCGAAATCGGCGGTGTGCTCGCGGATGAAATCCACGTCCACCACACGCTTGCCGCCCGTGGCAACGGCCGCGTCGTCGAGTTCGATCACACGCTTGCCCAGGCCCTTGAGCAGCGCGAAGTCACCGGCCAGCTTCGGACGAACGAACATCGTGGCGATCTTCGTGCTGCCGCCGGTAAGCATCTCGCTGACGTGCTGCGGACTCGTGAAGCGCTGCAGGCCGCGCTCCTTGAGCGGGTTGATCGAAACGATCGTGGCGCCGCGCTTCGCCGCATCGCGCAACTCGTTGAGCATGCGCGGATGGTTGGTGGCGGGATTCTGGCCGAACACCATGATCGTGTCGGCAAGCTGGAAGTCGTCGAGCACCACCGTGGCCTTGCCCACGCCCACCGTCACCGGCAGGCCACGGCTGGTGGCCTCGTGGCACATGTTCGAGCAATCCGGGAAGTTGTTCGTCCCGTACATCCGCACGAACAGCTGGAACAGGAAGGCCGCCTCGTTGCTGGCACGGCCCGAGGTGTAGAACGTGGCGCGGTCGGGGTCGTCCAGCCGGCGCAGATGATCGGCGATCAGGCGGAATGCCTCGTCCCAGTCCACCGGCACGTACTTGTCGGTGGCGGCGTCATAGCGCACCGGGTGCGTCAGGCGACCATGCTGCTCGAGCTCGTAGTCGGACTGCCGCATCAGCTCGGTGACCGTGTACTGCGCAAAGAACGCGTTGGTCACGCGCTTGCTGGTGGCCTCGGCCGCCACGGCCTTGACGCCGTTCTCGCAGAATTCGAAGGTCGACGCGTGCTGGCGGTCCGGCCAGGCGCAGCCTGGACAGTCGAAGCCGTCCGGCTGGTTCTGCTTGAACAGCGTCTTGTACTTGCCGCCAGCAACCTTCTCCTTGACGAGGTTGATGGCGACCTGCTTGAGCGCGCCCCAGCCGGCGGCCGGGTGCGTATAGGGGGCAACATGGCCCTTTTCGGGCGTCGGGGTAGTCATCGGGGGGCGACTTTTGCTGCAATGCACGAGAGACTAGGCCCTCGATGTGACGCCCGTGACGTACAGAATTACCCCGCCGGAAAGAGTACAGTTTGCGCCATCGCGGCGCACCAATCCGGAACTGTGCTTGTCAAAACCGCATAAGTGCGCAAATGCGCATATCTATTCTGGCCGTTCCGGCGTGGCGTCGATGATGCCCTCCAGCTCCGCGCTCATCGGAATCCCCAGCCGCTCGCCGGTCGGCAACTTGTTCATGAACCATTGCTTGTAGAGCCGCTCCATGTCGCCCGAGGTGATCACGTCGCGCACGGCCTTGCCGACCAGCGCCGCGAACTGCGGATCGTCCTTGCGCAGCATGATCCCGTACGGGTCATACGAAATGAAATCGCGCGTGATGATGAACTTCTTGCCGGCGCCGTAATGGGCCAGAAAGCCATACAGCAGCACATCGTCGCCGGCGTAGGCATCGGCGCCGCCCCGGCTCAGCACCGCGAATGCGTCGGCATGGTCGCGCACGCGGATCAGGTTGATGTTCAGGTCAAAGCGCTTCGACAACTGCGCGACGGCCTGCTCGTTGGTCGTGCCTGCCGTGACCACCACGGTCTTGCCCTTCAGGTCGCGGAACGACTTGATCGGTGATGCGCGCGGCACCATCAGCTTGGTGCCAGCGATAAAGATCACCGGGGAGAACGCGACGGTCTGCATGCGCTCGGCATTGCGCGTGGTCGATCCGCATTCGAGATCGATCCTGCCCGAGGTAATCGCCTCGAAACGGTTCTCCGACGTCACCGGCACCCACTTCACGGCCAGCTCGCGGCCCACCTCCTCGCTAGCGGCCTGCACGATGTCCGTGCAGATGTCGATCGAGTAGCCGATAGGCCGGCTGGCCTGGTTCAGGTACGAAAACGGCAGCGACGACTCGCGATAGCCGATCACCAGCGTGCCGGTGTCCCTGGCTTTCTTGAGCGTGCCGCTCAACACGGTGGCGTCCTGGGCCACGGCCAGCGTCGCGCCAAACGTCGCGACCAGCCCCAGCCACAGTGCGGCCAGCATTCCCGGCAAGCGCGCCGCCATGATGTCAGGCCTCCGCCGTGCTCGCATCGTCCGCAGCGATCGCGCTCTCGGTCTCGGCAACCGGCCCGGACGACAACTGCCCTTCCCACTTGGCCACCACGGCGGCGGCGATCGAATTGCCGACCGCGTTGGTCGCCGACCGGCCCATGTCGAGGAACTGGTCCACGCCCATGATCAGCAGCAAACCCGCCTCCGGAATGCCGAACTGGTTCAGCGTGGCGGCGATCACCACCAGCGAGGCGCGCGGCACGCCGGCCATTCCCTTCGAAGTCAGCATCAGCAGCAGCAGCATCGTGATCTGCGTGCCCAGCGGCAGGTGGATGTCATACGCCTGCGCAATGAACAGCACCGCGAACGTGCAGTACATCATCGAGCCGTCAAGGTTGAACGAATAGCCGAGCGGCAGCACGAAGCTCGAAATCTTGCGATCGACGCCGAAACGGTCGAGCGAATCGAGCAGCTTCGGATAGGCCGCTTCGGAGCTCGCCGTCGAAAACGAAATCAGGAACGGCTCGCGGATGAGCCGGATCAGTGTGAAGACGCGGCTACCGAGGAAAATGTAGCCGGCCAGCGCCAGCAGCGCCCAGAGCGCAAACAGCGACAGGTAGAAGCTGCCCATGAACTTGGCGAAGGTCACCAGGATGCCGAGCCCCTGCGTGGTCACCGTCGACGCAATCGCCGCGAACACGGCGATCGGTGCCAGCCACATCACCGCGCCGGTGATCTTGAGCATGATCTGCGCGAGGTCGTCGATCACGCCGGCCATGCGCGCGCCACGTTCGCCGAGCATCGAGATTGCGGTGCCGAAGAAGATCGAGAACACCACGATCTGCAGGATCTCGTTGTTCGCCATCGCCTCGCCCACCGATCTGGGCACCAGATGGGTGACGAAGTCCTTCAGCGTGAAGGCGTTGGTCTTGAGGTTGGTCGCAGAGCCCACGTCGGGCAACGGCAGGCCGATGTTGTGGCCCGGCGCCAGCATCGTCGCCATGATCAGGCCAAGGGTCAGCGACACCAGCGACGCGGTAATGAACCACGCCATCGCCTTGCCGCCCACCCGTCCCACGGTGCCCGCATCCCCCATATGGGCGATGCCGATCACCAGGGTAGAGAACACGAGTGGCGCGATGATCATCTTGATCAGCCGCAGGAACACATCCGTGATGAGCGAGATGTACCCGGCCACTTCCTTGGCCACCTTCGGGTCGGGAAACGCGATGTAGCACGCATAGCCAACGGCGGCACCCAGGATCATCGCAATCAGAATCCAGGTCGTGATATGGGACTTCGTGCTCATGACATCTCCTTTGGGGGGGGCGGCCATCCGGATGTCCTGCGTGTCCTGCGTGTCCTGCGTGTCATACGTGCCGTGCCAGCCTGCATGTCCTGCGTCTGCGCCAGCACTCTAGGTAACGATAGGACGTGCTGGTGCAATTCCGCAAACCCGGAAAACACCTGCGCGTCCCGATGACCCATCGCGCGTCATGGCTCGATTGCGACGCCCATGCGCCATGTATATAATCCGCCACACTCGCCCCCGCATCCATCTTTGCCGGAGCGTCATACCGACAAGCGCGCGCAGCGCCACCCGGCTGAGCCACCGGGCCGCGCGGACCGTGCCCCCGGGCCTTGCCGGCCCGCGTGCCGCCTATTTCTTCCGGCGGCCGATTTACATACCTACCTAACCCACGCCGAACCTCGGTGCGCCGCCGCATAGGCGGAGCAATGACCAGGCGTCAGCAGTCGCACGTCATACATGGCGCAATTCTTTCTTCGCCGACCCGCCTTCGCGTGGGTGCTGGCAATCCTGACCATGATTGCAGGGCTCGTTGCCCTGAAGAACATTCCGGTGGCCCAGTACCCGGCGGTGGCCCCACCGACGGTCATCCTCTACGCCGACTACCCGGGCGCCACCGCGCGCACCGTGGAAGACCGCGTCACGGCCGTGCTCGAACAGCAGATGCATGGGATACCTGGGCTGCTCTATATCGATTCGAGCAGCGAGGCCGGCACGGCCACGGTCACCATCGGCTTCCGGCAAGGCACCGATCCGCAACTCGCGCAGGTGAACGTGCGCAACCGCGTGTCCCAGGCCGAGCCGCTGCTGCCCGAGGTGGTGCGGCGCGGCGGGGTCTATGTCGATCAGGCCAGCGCCAGCCCGTTCATGTACGTGTCGCTGATCTCGAAGACCGGCACGATGTCCGAGACCGCGCTGGCCGACTATGCCGCCGGCACGGTCCTGCCCATGCTGCGGCGACTGCCCGGCATCGGCAAGGTGGAGGCATACAGCGCCGAGTACGCGCTGCGCGTCTGGTTCAATCCCGACCAGCTCAATGCCTATGGCCTGACCACGGCCGACGTGGAAGCCGCGATTCGCGCGCGCAATGGCAGCGTCACGCCGGGCCAGCTTGGCGGCGCGCCATCGAAGCCCGGGCAGTCCTACCAGGCGGTCGTGCGCCCGCCTGCGCCGCTGGCCAACCCCGAAGCGTTCGGTCGCATCGTGCTGCGCTCGGCCGCCGATGGCTCCGCTGTCTTGCTGCGCGACGTGGCGCGCGTGGAGATGGCCGCCGCCGACTATCGCTACAGCTCCACGCTCAATGGCCGCGAGGCCGCCTCGATGGGCCTGAAGCTCGCGGACGGCGCCAACGTACTGGCCACTTCGCGCACGGTCCGGGACGCGCTCGACGAGGCCGCCAAGGCCTTTCCGGCTGGCGTGGCGTATGACATCTCGTACGACACCGCGCACTTCGTGCAAAGCTCGATTTCGCGCGTGCTGATGACGCTGGCCGAGGCCACGGTGCTGGTGTTCCTGATCCTGTACCTGTTCCTCGGCAACCTGCGGGCCACGCTGATCCCGTGCATCGTCGTGCCGGTTTCGCTGCTCGGCACGGTGGCATGTCTCTACGCGTTCGGGCTGTCGCTGAACGTGATCACGCTGTTCGGCGTGGTGCTGGCCATCGGCATCCTGGTGGACGATGCGATCGTTGTGGTCGAGAACGTCGAGCGGATCATGCGCGAGGAAGGCGTCGATGCCTTTACCGCCGCGTCGCGTTCGATGCGCGAGGTCTCGGGCGCGCTGCTGGCGGTGACGCTGGTGCTCTGCGCCGTGTTCGTGCCGATGGCTTTCCTGGGCAGCGCCGTGGGGGTGATCTATCGCCACTTCGCCATGACGCTGGCCATCTCGATCGCGTTCTCGCTGTTCTTCGCGCTGTCGCTGGCGCCCGCGATGTGCGCCTCGCTGCTGCGCCACGGCGCCCAGCCCGCGCGCGGTCCACTAGCGTGGTTCGAGCATCGCTTCGCCGCGTTCACCACGCGCTATGCCGGTTGGGTGCAGCGGCTTCAGCAACGCCGCCTGCGGTGGCTGGCGGTCTATCTGGCCATGGCCGCGGTCTGCGCGATCGGGCTCTGGCAACTGCCTAGCGGCTTTCTGCCCGAGGAGGACACTGGTGAACTCGTGATCGACGTGGAACTGCCGCCGGGCAGCACCCAGGCGCAGACTCGGGAGACCATCGCGCAACTGGAACAGTGGATGAAACAGCAGCGCTTTCCGGTCAAGACGTCGTTCGCGCTGTTCGGCTGGAACAGCGGCGGCTCTGGCGAGCAACGCGCCAGCGTGTTTCTGTCGCTCGACGACTGGAAGCTGCGTGGGCGCGAGAACGCGGCGGACGTCGTGCTGGCACGGCTGACCAAGGGCCTCGAGGAATGGCCCGGACGCGGCGATGCCCAGCTCTACCCGTACAACGGCACGGCGCTGCCGGAACTGGGCAGCACCAGCGGGCTGGACATGCGGCTCGTCACGCGACTGGAAGGCGGACGTCCGAGCCTCTATGCCGCGCGCGACAAACTGATCGAACGTGCCAAGGCCGACCCGGTGTTCGCCGAAGTCCGCGCCACGGCGGGCCAGCCCGTGCCCGCGCTCGACCTGGCGATCGACTACCGCAAGGCCGAGAGCTTCGGCGTCGATACCGAGGCGATCCACCACGCGCTGGCGGCCACGCTCGGCTCCCGCTACATCGACGAACTGGCCCGCGACGGTCGCGTGCGGCGCGTGATCCTGCAGGCGGATGCGCCGTTCCGAATGCAGCCGGAGGATCTGGCACGCCTGCACGTGCGCAACGCGCAGGGCCAGATGGTGTCGCTCGGCGCGTTCGCCACGCTGGAATGGGGCAACGGCGAGGCCACGCTCGAACGCTACAACGGCTTGATCTCGGTACGCATCAATGCCGACGTGGCGCCGGGCACCAGTACCGGAACCGCGATGACGCGGCTCGAATCGCTGGTGCGCGAACTCGGCCCCGACTACGAGGTGCGCTGGAGCGGCCGCGCGTTCGAGCAGCAGCAAAGCGGCACGCAGGCGCCGTGGCTGTTCGCGCTGTCGATGCTGTTCATCTTCCTGTGCCTGGTGGCGTTGTACGAAAGCTGGACGCTGCCGCTGGCGGTGCTGGCGATCGTGCCGGCCGGCCTGGTCGGCGCCGCGTCGGCCGTCTGGCTGCGGGGGCTGCCCAACGATGTCTACTTCAAGGTCGGCGTGATCGTGATCATGGGGCTCGCGGCCAAGAACGCGATTCTCGTGGTCGAGTACGCCGAGCAACTGCGGCGCGATGGACTGGAGCGCGTGCAGGCCGCCACCCAGGCGGCACGCCAGCGGCTGCGCCCGGTGGTGATGACCTCGCTCGCGTTCATTCTGGGCGTGGTGCCACTGGCGATCAGCACCGGCCCCGGCGCCGGCGCCCAACGCGCAGTGGGCACGGGCGTGCTGGGCGGCATGCTCGGCGCGACGATCCTCGGCACGCTGGTCATCCCGCTGCTCTATGCCTGGATCGCCCGCTGGTCGAAAGTGCGCGCCACCACCGAACCCGACAAGGCGCCGGCCTCTGAACCCGGCGCCTGAAAGCGCCGCACAAGCCACAGCCGCCACACCCGCGACGTGCAGCCACACATTGCATGTCGCGGTTGACGCCTTCATCACCTACAAATGATAATAGGTCGCATTTGCATCAAAACGCTTACTCTTAGCTGACACTCCATCCATGGCCTCGACGCGCCTGCGTGCCCTCGGTCTGTACGTGCACTACCAGGAGCTGGTCGGTACCTGGACGCGCAGGCTCAGCAATCGGCACGAGGCCGAGGACCTGTCGCAAGAAGCCATGCTGCGCGTGCTGGAGGCCCGGGTGACGCCCGAGCAGCCGCGCGCCTATCTGCACCAGACCGCCCGTAATATCGCGATCGACACCTTCCGCAAACGAGACGGGCACGAGCACCTGCCGCTTGACAGCATCGAGTCGATTCACGCACCCTCCGGGAATCCCGAGGCAGACCTGCATGCCGTGCAGGTGGTCGCGGGGCTGGAGCGCGCGCTGGCCGAACTGCCCTTGAAGTGCCGCCAGGTCTTTATCTGGCAACGACTGGATGGGTGCTCCCAGCAGGAAATCGCCGAGCGGCTGAATATCTCGAAGAACATGGTCGAGAAATACATGATTCGCGCGATGCGACACCTGCGCGACCAACTGGGCCAACTCTCACCTCAATAGAACGATCTTGTCGATGCCTGCCCCCTATCCGTCTGGCGGCGTCTGCTCCCCCCCAAGCAGCCCATGCAGCGGTCTTGCGCCCCGGTCGAGAATCCGATGAGCCAATCCGTCGACGTCCGCGAAGCCGCGGCGCGCTGGTTCTCGCGCAATCAGGCCCCGGCGCTCAGCCCGGCCGAGCAACAGGCATTTGCCGCCTGGCTGGCGGCCAGCGCCGACCATCGCGCCGAATACGCGGCGCTCGAACGCGTCTGGCAAGCCGCGGCAGCCATCGATCCGGACAGGCTGCGCAGGCTGGCCGTGGATGAAAGCACCTGCCCGACACCCCCACTATCGCCTCCGCTATCGCCCCCACCCTCGCGCCGGGCATCGCCCGGCTGGCGCCCCGCCCTGCTCGGGCTGTGCGCGGCACTGGCCATCGGCATTGGCTGGATCGGCTGGCAGCATGACGCGGCGGTTGCCACCAACGGTGAATACCAGACCGCACCGGGCGAACGCAGGACGCTGACGCTCGACGACGGATCGCGCATCGAACTCAATACCCGCTCGCGCCTGGAAATTCACTACAGCGCCGGCACCCGTCGCGTGACCTTGCGCGAAGGTGAGGCGATGTTCGAGGTGTCGCACGACGCCGCGCGCCCGTTCGTGGTTGATGCGGGCATGGGCACCGTTACCGTGACCGGCACCCGTTTCGACGTCCGGCGTGACACATCGGGCGTGGACGTATCGGTCGAATCCGGCTCGGTAAACGTCAGAGGCAGCGCGAAAGACGGCATGAAAGGCAACGCCAGCCGGACACCCGACACGCGCCTGTCCGCAGGGCTCGGCGCGCGCATCGCCAGCGACGGTACCGTGACCGGCGCGGCCTCGATCGACGTGCCTGGCGTCCTGGCCTGGCGCGAAGGCAAGCTCGTCTTCAACGACGCGCCGCTTTCGGCCGTGGCGGCCGAAGTCTCCCGTTATCGGCAGCAGCCGGTGCGTGTGGCAGATGCCGCGACGGGCAGCCTGCGCGTCAGCAGCGTGTTCAGTGCCGACGACACGTCGGGCCTGCTGGCCGCGTTGCCGCAGATGCTGCCGGTGGGCGTGCGTAACCTGCCAGACGGCAGCACCGAAATTTTTTCGCACTAGGCATTCAGGTTTTTCTTCCGGATTTCGTCTTCCTACCGATAGCCAGCAAAGCCGCGGCTGTCGTGTTCTGAAGTAATCCAAGAAAACCTGACGTGACACATTCAAATTCGACTACGGGGAACCGGGCCGGCGCCGCCGCCCGAGATTTGGGACGGCGTGGGTCCATGGCCGCGCTTGCGGCCGCCGTCCTGATGAGCATGGCCGTGGCACCCGCCGCTGCCCAGACGCCGCGCGGTGACGTGCCAATCTACATCGAGGCACAGCCGCTGGCCGATGCCCTGCTGCAACTCGGCCGCCAGACATCGCTGCAACTGTACTTCCCGCCCGAACTGGTGGCGGGCAAACGGGCGCCGGCCGTGAACGGCACGATGCGTCCAGAAGCCGCGCTGGACTCGCTGCTCAAGGGCAGCGGCATCCAGTACCAGCGCAGCGGCAACCAGGGCTTCGTGCTGCGGCCGGTTTCCGCGGCACCGGCCGCAGCACCGGCGGTGGCATCCGACACGCTCCACGCCACGGCCCAGCCCACCACCGTGCTGGCCGCGGTGGAGGTCACCGCGTCGCGGACATCGAGCGATCTGGTCCGCCCGACGCGTCAATCGACGGTGCTGGAACGCACCGAACTCGAGGAACTGAAAACGGGCTCGGACAGCCTGGCCACGGTGCTGTCCAAGGTGATCCCCGGCATGGCCGACTCCAGCCACACGGTGACAGACTTCGGCCAGACACTGCGCGGGCGCGGCATGCTGGTGCTGCTCGACGGCATTCCGCTGAACACCAATCGCGACTCCGCACGCAACCTGGCCAATATCGATCCGGCGCTGGTGGAACGCGTGGAGGTGCTGCGAGGCAGTAGCGCAATCTACGGCGGCGGCGCCACGGGCGGTATCGTCTCGATCACCACCCGGCCGGCTGGCGGCGAGCCCAAGGCCGATACCACGGTGACGATGTCCACCCCGCTCTCCCGACTGCGCGCGGACGGCCTGAGCGCCAACGTGCAGCAGCACTTCTCGGGCAGCAGCGGGATGCTCGACTATGCGTTCGACCTTGGCGCGCGCCATATCGGCAATTCGTATGACGCAAAGGGCCAGCGCATTGCGCCAGAGCCGAGCCAGGGCGATCTGTTCGACTCGAACAACTACAACGTCGGCGGCAAGCTCGGCCTGCGCTTCGCGCCCGACCAGCGCATCCAGCTAGCCTTCAGCCATTTTGACGCCAAGCAGGACACGCGCTGGGCATCGGATCCGAGCGTGGCCAAACTGCCGCCGGGCAGCGTGCCCGCACGCGCGCTCGATGGGCTGCAACTTGCCGACCAGAACCAGATCCGCAACACGCTCGTCAATCTCGAATACGAACACCGCGACCTGCTCGGCAGCCAGTTGTCGGCGCAGTTCTACTACCGGAACTACTACAGCCGCTTCACGCCGTTCGACGCCCGCGCCGTGCCCGTGCGCGGCGCCAACGTCGACCAGGCAATGCAGGATTCCGAGGTCTTCGGCAGCCGCCTGACCATCAAGACGCCGCTCGGCGCGGACAAGCGCACCCGCGTGATCTGGGGCATGGACTTCGAGCAGGAGACCAGCGACATGCCCATCGACATCTTCGACCCGAAGGCGTATGACGCCAGCGGCGGCCGGATCTTCAACAAGATCGGCACGCTGACCTACATGCCGCCGATCACCACGCGCAGCATCGGCGGCTTTGCCCAGTTGCAGCACAAGTTCAACGAGCAGTGGTCGACCGAGGGCGGCCTGCGCTACCAGTACGCGCGGGCGAGCTTCAGCGACTTCGTGCCGCTTTCGCAATCGCGGGTGACCAATCCCGCCACCGTCAGCGGCGGCGCGGTCGACTACAGCGCCGTGCTCGGCAATATCGGCGTGGCCTACAAGCCGGTGAAGGACCACGAGTTCTATGCCGCGTTCAGTCAGGGTTTCAACCTGCCCGATATCGGCCTGCAGGTGCGCAATGCGCGCGCGGGTTTCGATATCGGCTCGTCCGACCTGCAGCCGGTCAAGACCAACAACTACGAACTGGGCTGGCGTGGCGCGTTCGGCAACACGCTCGGCTCGCTGGCGATCTTCTACACCACGTCGGACCTCGGCGACGTGCAGAGCTTCAACAACGGCCTGATCCTGACGCGCACCGCGGAAAAGATCTATGGCGTGGAAGCATCGGCCGACTATCTGTCCACCGACGAACGCTGGGGCGCGGGTGGCACCTTCACCTGGATGCAGGGCCGCGAAACCCCGCAAGGCCGCGATAGCCAACAGATGACCGGATACCGCATCCCGCCGCTCAAGCTGACCGGCTACGTGCAATTCCGCCCCGTGCCGCGATGGAACAACCGGCTTCAAGCCACATTCTTCGCCGGGTACGACTACCGACTGAACGGCGTGACGAGCTTCGGCCGCCGCGACGTGAGCAGCTACACCACGCTCGATCTGATCAGCAGCTACCAGGTCACGAAGAAGGACACGGTCACTGTTGGCATCCAGAACCTGTTGAACCGCTACTACTACCCGCTCTACAGCCAGCTTCTGCGCAACAGCAACAACACAAGCCATCTCCCGGCGGCCGGCATCACGCTTACCGCCACCTACCAGCACCGCTGGTAACGGCGTGACAAGGCTTTTCGGGCCTTGTCACGGCCGAAATTAGTAACGATTCTCATTGCCATGTACTACAGCGCCCTATCAGCAAGGAGATTTGCACCATGGTCTGCAACAGCATCATCGAGAGTATCGGCAACACGCCACTGGTCCAGCTACGCCGCCTCTTCGGCCGCGCGGACGCGGAGGTCTTCGCCAAGCTGGAACTGCTCAATCCGGCCGGCAGCGTCAAGGACCGGCCCGCGCGCTACATCGTGGAGAAAGGCCTGGCCGAAGGGACGATCGGGCCGCACTCTCATATCATCGAAAGCTCGTCGGGCAACCTCGCCATCGCCCTGGCGATGATCTGCGGCCTCAAGGGGCTGCGCTTCACGGCGGTGGTTGATCCCAAGATCTCGCCCACCAACCTGAAGATCCTGCGTTGCTACGGCGCGGGCATCGAGCAGGTGACCGCGAAGGACAGCCAGGGCGGATACCTGGAAACGCGTATCGAGCGGGTGCGTCAGATGCTGCGCGAACAGCGCGATGCGATCTGGATCAACCAGTACGCCAATCCGCTCAACTGGGAAAGCCACTACTACGGCGAGGCCGCCGAGATATTGGCGCAGCTTGCCCAGCCGGCCGATGTGCTGGTGCTGGGCGTCAGCACGTCCGGCACCGTGCATGGTATTGCGCGACGGCTGCGCAAGGCGTGGCCGTCGATGCGCGTGGTAGGCGTCGACGCAGTCGGTTCCGTGCTGTTCGGCCAGCCCTCGCAAGCGCGCGAACTGCCGGGCATTGGCGCCAGCCGCGTGCCGGAATTGCTGTGCCGGGACGAGATCGACGAAGTGATCCATATCGACGACTACACCGCCGCCACGGCGTGCCGGCGCCTGCTGGCGCGCGAAGGCATCTTCGCGGGGGGATCTTCCGGCGCGGTCGTCGCTGCCATCGAGCAGGTCCTGCATGCCACGCCGGTCAGCCATCGACCGCTGCGCATTCTCACCCTGTTCCCAGATCGCGGCGAACGCTATCTGGACACCGTTTATGACGACGCCTGGCTCGCACGCATCGCCGCGCGTCGCGCCGTGCCGAACCTCGCCGCCCTTCCCACCGTTGCCTCATTGATCCCCGCCGGAGTGTCCGCATGACCAACTCGCCCACGCTCTCATCCACCGCCTCTCCCTCTGCATCGGCCCCCTCCCAGACCAAGCCCGAAATACGCTACCTGAGCCGCGACGACCTGATCGCGCTGGGCGCGGACCACTCCGACGCCTTCGTACAAGCCATTGCCGAAGGCCTCGCCATCCACGCGCGCGGCGAGCATGTGCAGCCGCTCAAGCCCTATCTGCGCTGGTCCGGCGCCGACCATATCGCCGACCGCATCATCGCGATGCCCTGCTACATCGGCGGCGACGACCCGATCGCCGGCATCAAATGGATCGGCAGCCGCCAGCACAACCCCGCGCGATTCGGTCTGGAGCGCGCCAGCGCGGTGATCGTGCTCAACGACGCCACCACCAACTACCCCGTGGCGATCATGGAAGGCGGCCTGATCAGCGGCATGCGCACCGCCGCCATCACGGCGGTGGCCACGCGGCATCTGGCGCGTAGCGGCTTCACCGATGTCGCCTGCATCGGCTGCGGCCCGATCGCCCAGATGCAGATGCAGACGCTCCTCGAGCAATTCCCGCAAATCCGCGCCGTGCACCTGTTCGATCTCTCGCGCGACGCCATGCACGTGATGCGGTCGATGCTCGGCAGCCGCTTTCCCGCCGTGGGCTGGGAACTGTGCGGCAGCGCCGAACTGGCCGTACGCGCCGCCGACGTGGTGGTGACCTGCACGGTCACCGCTACGCCGTACCTCGAACACGCCTGGCTCAAGACCGGCGCCTTCGTCTGCAACGTATCGATCATGGACGTGCACAAGGATGTCTACGAGAAGGTCGACAAGGTAATCGTCGACGACTGGGACCAATCCAACCGCGAAAAGAAGATCATCAACCAGCTCGTGCTCGAAGGCCGCTTCAGCCGCGAGCAGTTGCACGCGGAACTGGGCGAGATCGTGATCGGCAGGAAGCCCGGCCGCGAGCGCGACGACGAGATCATCCTGCTCAATCCGATGGGCATGGCGCTCGACGACATGGTCTGCGCGCGCCACTTCTACCACCTGGCGCTGGAACGAAACGCCGGCACGCGCCTGCCGCTGCTATGAGTGGCGGCTTCCATGAACGCCTGCTGGTGCAGGACCTGATCGACGCGCTGTGGCTGGAGGACCTCCACGGATTCCGCAACCACGCGCGTATCGTGGATCACGACGCAGGCGAAGGCGCGTCGCTCGTCATCGCCCTTGGTCGGGCGGGAGAGCTTCATGCATGCGGGCGACGCCTGCTCGGCATTCGCCCGTTGGCCGTGCAGGATGCCACGTTGACGCTGCGGCGCGATGGCGCCGAGACCACGGTCGATGGTACGGACGCATTGGCGGCACTACAGGGCGCCGACTGGTGGCCGCACTGCAGCGAGCGTTTGCGCGCGCTGTTCGAACTGGCTCGCGCCCAATCCGCCCACACATTCGACCACGAGGACGCCATCGTGGAGAAAGCGCGCGCCGCCCCCGATGTGCTGATGCATTGGGAAGCACTGACTTGCCTCCGTGACCGGCCCTTCCACCCCCTCGCACGCGCCAAGGGTTGGGGGAACAAGGCGCGCCCCGACACGCCCGGTTATCACACCGAAACGGGCCAACCGCTGCAGTTGCGATGGGTGGCCCTACCGCGCAATCAGGTGCGCGGCAGCGCACGCGTGCCGGAGACCGGACAACCCATCGCCAAAGCCTTGTTGAACCCTCACGCCTTCGAGCGGCTGCACACTTGGGCGGAGACTGCCCGGACCGATGCCTCGCACCTCTGGTTCCCGATGCATCCGTGGCAGCGGCATCATCTGTCCGGCATGTCGTGGATTGATCTGGGCAGCCACGGCGATGCGTGGCCCACGGCTTCGCTTCGTTCGATGGCCGTCCCGGACTCATCGGAGCCATATCCGCTGCACGTAAAGCTTTCGCTCAGCGTGCAAGCCCTGGGCGCAACGCGAACACTGCCACCCCGGTATCTCCACAACGGCGTGCAGGCACAGACATGCCTCGCCCGGCTACAGGCACGTGATGCGTGGCTGGACCAGTACCTGTTCCTGTGCGACGAGCAGGACTGGTGGTCCTTGCGTCAGCACGACGTCCTGACGCGCGAGCCCGGCGAACTGGCTTGCCTGTTGCGCCGCTATCCCGCGCCAGAGCAACTGCCACCCGGTAGCTGGCTGATGCCGATGGCAGCCTGCGCCGCTGTCACCAGCGGCGGCGAACTCCCCGCGTTGCGTGCGCTGGGTGCCAGCGATTCTCAACAGGCATGGGACTGGTTCCGGCGCATCTCCCACCTGTTGCTGGAAGCTGGCCTGCGTTGCTTCGCGCACGGCGTCATGCCCGAGTTGCATGGCCAGAACGTGCTGCTGGTGATCGCCCCGACGGAAAGCGGTCCTGGCCTGCACGGTCTCGTGCTGCGCGATCACGACACGTTGCGCATCTGCCCGGCGTTGATGGCCGACGCTGGTGTGCCGGCACCCGACTATGCCATTGATCGCTCCACGCCCAACACGCTGATCCTGGACGCGCCCGATGCCTTGCTTGCTTACCTGCAGACGCTAGGCATTTGCGTGAACCTGTTCGCAATGGCGGTGGCCATTGCCGACGCGTACGAGGCAGACGAGAACACCGGCTGGCGCATCGTGCGTGAACGGATCGACGCACTGCTACGCGAAGGCGTCATCGCCAGACCTCACGTTGCGGCCATCGTCCGGAATGCCCTGCTGGAAGCCGACACGTGGCCGTTCAAGCAAGTGCTCGCGCCATTGCTCGCCCGGGAAACGATCGGCACGGGAATGCCCAGCGCGATGGGCCGCCTGCCGAATCCGCTGCGCCAGCCAGAGCCATAGTCATGCGTCCCAATCGCCCCCAAACGCTGACGGTACTGCTGGCCACACAGGTGGTGGTCACCACGGGATTAATGACGCTCGTGCCGATTCTGCCGCTCTACCTGCACGCCATGCCGGGCGCCCATGGCACCGACTGGAGCAGCGTCGCGCTGGCCGCGCCTGCGGTCGGGGCGCTCGCGGTGGCGCCGTTCACCGGTATCTGGTGCGATCGCGTCGGTCATCGCCCGGTCTTGCTGGTGTCACTGGTCGTCTTCACGGTCAGCGTGCTGATCCTGGCCACTTCGCAGCATGTCACCGGATTCATCGTCGGCCGGGTGCTGCAAGGCGCCAGCGCCATCGGCGTGATGCTGACCGCATGCATCGGACACGTAAGCGCACCCGCCTCGCGCAACCGGGCGTTTGGCCTTCAGGAGTCGGCGGTGGCGGCCGGCGCATTGCTGGGCCCGGTGCTCGGCGGCGTGCTGCAGGATGTCTGGTCACCACGCCCGATGCTGTTTGCGGTGGCAGCGCTCAATGCCCTGCTGACGTTGGCGCTGTCGACCCTGTTGCGCGACATGCCGACTCACACCGCGCCAGCACTTTCCACCGGCAAGCGCAAGCCCATCCGCGATGTGCTGATGCTGCGCCGCTGGCTGGCCGCCGCCTGTCTGTCGCAGGCGGGTGCATTCGCGCTCGTCAACGTGTTCGTGCTCTATCTGCAGCAGCGCGCGCCGCACGATGCGCTGCTAGCCAGCAAAGCGGGCACGCTCCACGCGCTCGGCTGGCTAGCGGCGATGCTCGCCAGCCCCTGGTGGGGCGCGCGCAATGATCGCGTGGCGTCCGGGCGGCATTTTCTCCTTGCCGCGTCCGGATGCGCGGCGGCCATTGCACTGCTGCCGCTGGCCACCGCGCTCTGGCAGATCGCGCTGCTCCGCGTGATTCACGGCGCGCTGTTTGCCGCACTGGCGCTGTCCGTGCTCGCACATTGCCATCGGGTGCTTCCCGCAGCGCTGCACGGCACCGCGACGGGCGTGGCGCGTAGCGCAATGACGGCCGGCCAACTCGTCGGACCGCTGGCCGTGATGATCAGTCTGCCGCTCGGTGGCCCGAACGCCGCGCTCTGGGTGACGGCCGCCATGTTCGTCGTATCTGCCCTGCTGGTCCTGCCAGGCCGTTCTCCTTCATTCGCCCCTGTCCATGATGCGAGGTGACACCGTGTCAATACTCTCAGTCGAACCTGCAGTCTCCGTGCTGCACGCCAAACGTGTTTTCTCCGCGACAACCCCTTCGGTCGAACCGGTGGAGCGGCGCCTGATCGAGCAGTTTTTCAACACCTACTGCCGCGAAAGCGGCATCCACGATCCCTGCGGCCACGCTCACCTGCCAGCCGATCATTCTGTTCCCGCCGCGCTCGACCCAACATTGTCGATATGGCAGGCGTCAGGCCTCCGTACTGCCGTGATCGCACTACCCCACGCCGATGGCAACCACCGATGGCTCGCGGCCGCGCTCGACTACGTATCGCCGATCGGATACCACCGGGTCGCACACGCCGCAATGCTCGACCCCGAGGATGGCCAGCCCACGCCACTGGTCCAGGCGGAGCCCCTCGTCGACGCCATCGTCGATGCGCTGGCCGCCAGCTTCCCTGCTGCCGCCACGGACGAATGGCCCGTGCGTTTTGCCGCGCTGATGCGCAACGGTGCGCAGAAGGCCCGGCTCTATCACGCCGATGCGCCCGCACCTTCCGCGCCGTCGACCTTCATCGCCGCCGAGCAGCGGTTGCGCTTCGGCCATGTCTTCCATGGAACATCGAAGGCATCCGAAGGATTCACGCACGATGACCTGCGCCGATACGCGCCCGAGTTCGGCACCGCGTTTCCGCTGCACTACCTGGCGGTCGCCAACGAACACTTCGCATCCCACAGCTCCAATAACGGACCGTTGCCGATCGACCCGGAGGTCATGACGTTCGCTGCGCCCTTGCTGCGCGACGGCGAGTATCGGCTGCTGCCCTGCCACCCCTGGCAAGCTCGACACTTGCTGCAGCAACCCGCCATCCGCGCGCTGATCGCGCGTGGCGCGCTGCTGTCGCTCGGACAACGGGGTGAACTCGCCTGGCCAACGTCCTCGGTACGTACCGTATGGCTGCCACGCCAGCGCCTGTTCCTGAAGCTCGCGATCGATGTGCGGATCACCAATTTCGTCCGCAACAATCCTCCCGAGCACGTGCTGCGTGCGCTCGATGCGAGTCGCGCCATCGCGCGAGTACCGGCATCGGTCCGGGTCAACGATCGCTTCACGGTACTGACCGAGCTTGGTGGCGCGGTGCTGGACATCGATGACCCCGGACTCCGTGCCAGTACCGCGGTGATCTATCGTCAGGGCCTGCCCGAGCGACATGGCGATACCGCCCAGGTGCTGGCGACCGTGCTCGAAGACCCACCACACGGCACGAGTCTGCTTGCGGCCCACTTGCGCCAGGCGCTAGGCGCATCACCAGCCGTGAAAGACGTCAGCCGCTGGTGGGCGCGCTATCTGGAAGTCACCCTGCTGCCGCTGACGCGCCTGTTCGGCGACTATGGCATCAGCCTCGAAGCGCATCTGCAGAACAGCATGGTTGCCTTCCACGAAGGCTGGCCCGCGCACGGCTATGTGCGTGACATGGAGGGCGTCAGCATCAGCCGGGACCGGTATCCCTGGGCGGGCGACCTCGACGGCAGCCCGGCGCTCTACGACGACGCCGCGGCGTTGCACCGCTTTGCCTATTACGTGATGGTGAACCACATCGGCCATTGCATCGCGTGCATCGCCCGTACCGGCCATTGCAGCGAGGAAACGCTGTGGCAACAGACTGCCCGCGCCCTGCATGACGACGGCCCCACTGCCCGAACGGTACTGGCACAGCTCGCAGCCATGCCCACGCTGCCCGCCAAGGCCAATCTGCTGAGCTGCTTCGGACGGCATGGCGAAACGCCGGCCTGGGTAGCCATCGCCAACCCACTTCATCACCCGCACGCGTAACCGCCATGCAGATCGACGATTATCAAGCCCTGATCCAGAGCGATCACTATCGCTGTGCCACGCAACGCGTAATCCGCCAACTCATGGAGGCGCTGCTGTTCGAGGACGTGTTTCGCGACGTCCACTGGACCACCGAGTCCGTCACGCTCCCAGCCGTTGCAGCCGATGGCCAACCGGTGCGGTACCGCTGCGCGGTCAGGCGCATCGATGCGTTCGGCCGCATCCGCCTGGGCAACGTGATACGCGCGCACGGTGGCGACGAGACGGCGGCGGACGATGTATCGCGCCTGCTGCACGAACTCGCCGGCCAGTTCGACGCCGATCCCCAGCGCATTCAGCAGTTCGCGATGGAACTGCTATCCACGCAAATCAAGGATGCGCACTCGCACCATGCAAACGGTGCCAGCGGCCAGTTGCTGCGCGACGCCGACTACGACACCGTCGAGGCACGCCTGACTGGCGCGCATCCCTACCACCCGTCCTACAAGTCGCGTCTTGGTTTCACGATGATCGACAACGCACGTTTCGGCCCGGAATGTGCCTCGGCGGTACATCCCGTGCTGCTGGCCGTGCGACGGGATCGTTGCCGCGCGTCGGCCAGCGCCACCGTGCCCGGGCAGAACGCTGGCGCCCTGCTGAGTGATGCCGCGCGTCAGCGCTTTGACACAGCGCTGGCCCGATACGGCGTGGACCCGGCGGACTACCTGCCACTACCAATCCACCCGTGGCAATGGGAGGAGGTTGCCGCGCCGACGTTCCACGCCGCCTTCGCGCAAGGCGATCTGATCGCCATCGGCACACTGCCCGAGCGCTACCTGCCCCAGCAATCGATTCGTACGCTGGCCAGTCTGGATCACCCCGGAGCGCCATCGCTGAAACTGGCCATGAACATGGTGAACACGTCGACGTCGCGCGTGCTGGCGCCGCATACCGTCTGCAACGCCGCGCCGCTGAGCGACTGGCTGGCCTGCCTGGTGGCAAGCACGACGTGGACACCCCCGATTGCCGCGCCGATCCTGTTGCGCGAGGTGGCGGGCGTCAGCTACATGCCGGCGGCACCCGCTCAGGGACAGTACGGCGCGTTGTCGTGCATCTGGCGCGAGAGCATCCACGGCCATCTCACCCCAGACGAGCGCGCGCTACCGATGACCGCCCTGGCCCACCTCGACAGCGATGGCGAGCCCCTGCTTGCGCCTTGGCTCGATCGGTATGGTGCCGCCATATGGGTGCGCCGGCTGATCGAACGCGCATGGCTGCCGGTGCTGCACCTGCTGTGGGTTCATGGAATCGCCCTGGAATCCCACGCGCAGAACATGCTGCTGATCCACGTGGATGGCCTGCCCGAGCGCGTCGCGCTCAAGGACTTCCACGACGGCGTGCGTTTTTCGCGCCAATGGCTGTCGACGGAGCCGCCCGCGCTGACAGTACCGCCGCCCGAACACGCGCTGGTCAATCCGAACTCATTCATCGAGACCGACGATGCCGACGAACTGCGCGACTTCACCTGCGACGCCCTGTTCTTCGTCAATCTGGCCGAGTTCGGCGCGATGCTGGCCGACCACGGCTATCTGGAAGAACCCGCGTTCTGGCGCATCGTCGCCGGCGTGATCCGCGACTACCAGGCCGATCATCCGGATCTGGCCGAACAGTTCGCGCGCTTCGACTGCTTTGCGCCGACCATGGCCATCGAGCTACTGGCAAGCCGCCGCTTTCTGCCAGAAGTCCGCCTGCGCACACGCGACGCGCCGAACCCGCTCGCGAGCGCGCTCGCATCGACGCGCGCAACCAGCCTTACAACGGACCACGCACCGACGGAGGCATCGTGCAATCGTTGAAGGAGCGCTTGCTCACGCCAGGCAGAGAACCGATCGTCGGCCTGTTCTGCTCGACGCCGACGCCGCTCACAGTGGAACTGATCGCCGCCGCTGGCTACGACTTCGCAGTGATCGATCTGGAGCACACGCTAATCGATGGCGCATTGCTTGGCGCGATGCTGCTGGCGGCGCGTGCCAGTGGCATCGCTCCGCTGGTGCGCGTGGCAGCGTTGCATCAGGTGGCACCGGCGCTGGACGCTGGCGCGCAAGGGATCGTCTTCCCGCGCATCACCAGTGCGGCGCAGGCAAACGAAGCGGTGGCATGCTGCCATCACACCTGCGGCATCCCGACAGGCAAGCGCGGTCTCAATGCCACCTGGCACAGCGGCTACGGCCGGGACGATCTGCGCGAAGCCACCGAGGACGCCGCACGGCACACGCTCGTGGTGGCAATGATCGAAGACGCCGCGGGCTTGCGCAACGCCGATGACATCGCGGCGCAACGGGGCGTCGACGTGCTGCTCGAAGGTGCGGCCGATCTCTCCCAGTCGCTGGGCGTGCCGTGGCAAACCCGCCATCCGCACGTGCGCGACGCCGTGGAAACGATCGCCGCCGCCGCGCAGCGTCATGACAAACACTTCTGCGCCCTGCCCCGCACACCCGATGACGCCGCCGCATGGCGTGCACGGGGCACGCGGATGATGGTGCTTGGCGACGATCGCGGCATCGCCCGCCGTGCGATGGCCGCCCACCGGCAGGCGTGCATCGTCTAGCAGCATGAGGACATAAGCTGCCTCGAACAGGAACAACCATGGATCTGACACACGTTACCCGCTACATCGCCGAGCGGGATACTCGCGAGCCGGTCTGCGCCTATCTCTACGATCTCGACGATCTGCGCCTGCGCACGACACGCTTGCGGGCGGCGCTGCCGGAGCAATGCGCACTGTATTACGCCGTGAAGGCCAACAGCGACGCGCCTGTCCTTCGGACCCTGCTGGGTGTAGCCGATGGTTTCGAAGTGGCCTCGTTCGGCGAGATCGAGCGCGTGCGCAGCGTCAATGCCGAGGTACCCATTGCGTTCGGCGGCCCGGGCAAGACCGATGCCGAGCTCGAAGGCGCGCTGCGTCTTGGCGTCGGCCTGATTCACGTGGAAAGCGCGCTGCAGCTAAGTCGACTGGATGCCGTAGCAAGACGGCAAGGCCGCTGCGCCGATGTGCTGCTTCGCGCGAACCCCGCCTACGGTCTGCCCGGCGCCACGCTCCAGATGGGCGGCAGTGCCACGCAGTTCGGCATCGACGAGGCCCTGCTACCCGATGTGCTGGCGCTATCCCGCACGATGCCCAATGTGCGCGTGGTTGGCCTGCATGTGCACGCCGGGTCCAACAGTCTCGATGCCGACACCCATTTGGCCCTGATCGGCCGCCATATCGCGCTGGCCAAGCGCCTGCGCGACTTGCACGGCCTGACGCTCGAATGGCTGAACGTCGGTGGTGGCATTGGTATCGACTATCAGAACCCGGAGCGCCACTTCGACTGGGACCGCTTCTGCCATGGGCTGGCCGCCCTGCTGCGGGAGACTGCGCCGACCACGCGCATCGTCTTCGAGTGCGGCCGGTTCATCAGCGCGGGCTGTGGCTGCTATGTCGCCGAAGTCATCGACCTGAAGCGGAACCACGACAAATGGTTCGCCGTGCTGCGGGGTGGCACGCACCACTTCCGGCTGCCCGTGTCATGGCAGCACAGCCATCCGTTCCAGGTGCTGCCGAATGACCAATGGGACTATCCGTTTCCGAGGCCCGTGGTTGAGCGGCTGCCGGTGACGCTGTGTGGCGAACTCTGTACACCAAAGGATGTGCTGGCGCGCGAGGTGCCGGTGGAACGGCTGCGGGTCGGGGATCGCATCGCGTTCACGATGGCGGGCGCGTACGGCTGGCATATCTCGCACCACGACTTCCTGAGCCATCCGCACCCCGAGCGCGTGTTCATCGGCGGTCAACCTTGATCCTACCGGGACGAATCGAAAGGAATGCTTGCCCCGGGGGCTAGCCCGATATACGGTGAAACCGGACGGTCCGGTGGTGTGTCGTGCTCACCGGCCGGTCCGGTAACGATCGGGAGCGCGTGCCACGGCGCGCCGTTCCGCAAGGAGAACAACCATGATGGAAATTCTGGACGGCTTTCCCGCCAACGTCGTCGCAGTGCACGGCAACGGCAAGCTGACGCGGGATGACTACGAGAAGGTGCTGATTCCCGCCATCGATGCCGTGCTGACCGGCCGCGAGAAGGTGCGCCTCTACTACGAGCTGGGGCCCGACTTCACGATAACGAGCATGGAGCCCGGCGCCCTGTGGGACGATTTCAAGCTCGGCGTGTCGCACTACCTGAAATGGGAATCCGTTGCGCTGGTCACCGACCATGACTGGGTCCGGCACTCGATCAATGTGTTCCGGTTCCTGGTGCCCGGGAAGATCCGCACGTTCACGATGAGCCAGTCCCGCGAAGCCCGCGAGTGGATCGTCGGGTAGATGCCCCGGCCGTTGTCATGCCGGGTGGCACATCGCCGCCCGGCATGACGAGGCACGCTTAGTAGTCCACGGTCATGGACAGCTTGAACGTGCGAGGTTGGCCAACCACCAGATAGCCGCCATACGACGAGGCCCAGTAATCCTTGTCAGCAAGATTCTCCACCGACGCGCGCATCGTGTAGCGCATCTGCGCGGCCTTGAACGTGTATCGCGCGCCCAGATCGAAACGGTTCCAGGACGGCAGGCTGATCGTGTTGGTCGCATTGGCTTGCTGGCTGCCGGTCTGGATGTATCGACCCGAGACGGTCAGCCCCGGCACGAAGGGCAGGTCGTATTCGGCACTCGCCGTCAGCGTGTAGTTCGGCACGCCGATCGCCTCCTTGCCCTCGGTCGCGGCATTGCCGGTGTTCGACATCTTCGTATCGATATAGCCGATGCCGCCCAGCAGACGGAGTCCGCGCACCGGCTCGCCAAACACGCTCCACTCGACGCCACGGTTGCGCTGCTCGCCAGCCACCGAGAATATGTTCCCTTGCGTAATGCCGTTGGGTTGCTTGATCTGGAAGAACGCAAGCGTTGTGCCGTACTTGCCTGCATCGTATTTGACGCCGGCCTCATCCTGCTTCGACTTGATCGGCGGGAATACGTCGTTCCGGTTCGTGGCGCTCGACGGCGGCGTCGGCCCGGCGGCCAGTCCCTCGATATGGTTGTAGTACACCGACAGGTTCTGGAGCGGCTTGATCACGATGCCGAACATCGGCGACGTTGCCGAGTCGCCATAAGGGGTGACCACATTGGTGCCGTAGGCGTAGCCGCGCGTGTTGATCACTTGATGCCGGACGCCTGCGGTAAGCAGCACGCGGTCGTCCAGGAACGACATCGTGTCAGCCACCGACACGCCGTTCAGGTTCGTACGGCCAGTCACCTGCGGATCGGTCATGCTGCTGCCCGAATATGCCGTGGCTGGACGCGCAACGACAGGGGCATCGTAAAGGTTGGTCGCGTACGTGCGGGACATCTCGTAGGCCGACCGTTTTTCCTGCTCCAATCCCGACCACCCCAGATTTACGCTGTGCTTGACGGGACCCGTCACGAAGCGACCCCGAATCCCAACCTCTCCGGTGGTTGTGTCCTGCTTGAACGGCACGCTGAGCCGCTGCGAGGTGCCGAAACCGTCGTTGCCGACGGTGGCGCCGCCGTAGTTGCCGATCTCGTTGCTGTGGTGCATGCCGAAGGCCGCATACGCCGTCCAGTCCTTAGCAAAGTCGTACTCGGCGCGAATCGTCCCCCACGTATCCTCGAGCATCGAGTTCGTCCAGGGTTGCGCGAAGTTCGAACTCGCCGACGGCACGGGCGGCAGGGCCGTCGTTCCCGAAGCCAGCTGGATCGTGCTTCTTCCCTGATTCACCGTCTGCTTCTGATAGCCAAAATCGGCATTGACGCGAAACGCCTCGCCCTGGTAATCGAGTCCGAGCGTCAGCAAGCGCTGCTGGCGGTTCTCGGAATCGACCGGCGTATCACCTCCACGCGCCATCGCGTTGATCCGCGCCCCAAACTCCTTGGCGCTGCCAAAGCGGCGGCCGACATCGACTGCGCCACCCACTTGGGCATCACTGGTGTAGTCGATCGTTGCCTGCGTAATCGGTGCCACCGTGGCGTACTTCGGGACGAGGTTGATGCCCCCGCCAATGCCGGTACCGGTTGGCGATACACCGTTGAGGAACGCGCTGGCACCGCGGAAGGTTTCCACCCGATCGACCGCCTCCGCAGCCACGAGCTGACGCGGCGCGATGCCGAACAGGCCGTTCCAGCCCAGGTCGTCGCCTGTCAGCTGGAAACCGCGCACCATGTACGTCTCGGAGAAATTGCCGAAGCCATAGCTGGTGCGGATGAACGGATCGTCAGCCAGCACGCCGGCAATACTGCGTGCCTGCTGATTCTGGATGGCCTGCGACGTGTACGTCGTCATGCTGAACGGCACATCCATGAAGTCCTGATTGCCAAGCACGCCAAGCCGGCCACCGCGTGCGACCTGCCCGCCCGCATAGGACGGCGGCAACTGATCGGGAGTTGCGTCGCCGTGCACGGTCACGGCGGGCAACGTCGCCGCGGCTTGCGGCGCGCCCGACGATTGGGATGGCTGCGCATCTGCCTGTGCCAGCGCCACGGACGGCAATACGCCGGCTGCCGCCAGCGCCACGACCAGATGGCGCAGGTAAATCGGGGATGGCCGCAAGGCACGCGGTTGAACACTACGCTCTACAGCAAGAGACAAGATAAGACTCCAAAAGGAAATAACCCCCTTGCGCCACGGCCCGATCCAGAAGCCATGAGGGCAAGGCATAACCCGTGTCCGCGAATGTTTTTTCCCACCCGTTCGCTACTGAGAGCAGATCAATGCGAGGGCAGTGGTAACGCCAATGCCGATCGCCACGTGTGCAAGACGTGGCGTGGCACGAGGCGCCCAGGTGAATGCGCTGATCGCAGTCAGCGCACCGATTGTCAGAAGGCCAGTCCAGTAGATGACGCCGAAAGCCCAGCCCTCGGCGAGCACACATGCAGCCAGCGCCGCCAGTAGCGCCAGCGTGCCGAGCACGCGCAGCCGCGCGACACGTGCGGGGGACGGCGCGCTGCCACGCCCGAACATGTCGGCGTGATGGCGCTCGATGGCCTGGGCTAGCCACGTAAAGCCGCCCACGGCAAAGGCAAGGCCGACGACGCTCGCGGCTGGCTCGACGCTCATGGCGACACCTCCGCCGCGCCGTGCCTGGCGGCAGGGACTGCGCGTTTTCCGGGGCGCCGTTTGCCAAGCATCCATGCGGCGGCACCGATACCAATGCCGATGGCAAGCACGGTCAGATCGAAGCCGGCGACGGCAATCGGGCCGTGGCGCAGCGTCACCCCGAGGTGCGAGGTAGTGGTGAAGGCGTTGAGCACAGGGAGTCCCGCAAACAACCCCGCTCCGGTCCACAGCAGCACGCGCCACATCTCCCGCGTGGGTTTCCATTGCGCCAGCAGCGCCGCCACCGCCCAGGCGCCGAAGAAGGCCTGGACCTCCATGCCGGAACGCTGGGACATGTCGGCCGGAAGCAGCCGATTCGCCCAGAAGTAGGCAGTGAAGGCAATCGGCAAACCCGCGATGACACCGAGATTGAGGGCCTCGACGAGCCGCAGCCCGAACGGCACGCGCCCGGTGGCGGCGATATGCTTTGCATGGCTCTGGCGCGTCTTGACCGCCCATAGCAACGCGCCAGTGGCCACCATCAGCGCGCCGGCCAGCCCGGAGACAAAGAACAGCGCACGCAGTAATGGCGGCGCGAAATGCGCCACGTGCAAGCCGACCATCGTGCTGCGTGTGGCGCTGGCCGCGGCCACGCTTTCGCCAAGCGCGGACTGAACGGCACCAGTGGTGCCCGAAAACACCATGACCGGCAGCGTGGTGCCGATATCGCGGCTCTCCGCACGCGTCAGGGAGACGGTGGCATTGGCATTGTTGGGCTGCTCCACCGCTATCCGCTGCGGCGGCGTGCCATGCCAGCGCGCCATGGCCTGCTCCACCATCGGCGCGATCGGCGCCAGTGCCGCTGCTTCGTTCGCCGCTTTGACGCGCGGCGCGCGTGCCGCGAGTTCGGCGGTGAATGCCTTCTCGTCGCCCTTGTAGACAGCCTGGATGCCCCACGGCATGTACATGAACAGGAGCGTCACCAGGCCCGTATAGGTGATCATCAGGTGGAATGGCAGCGCCAGTACCGCCAGGGCGTTGTGCGCATCGAGCCAGGAGCGCGGCCCCTTGCGCGGACGGAACGTGAAGAAATCCGTGAAGATGCGCCGATGCGTGATTACGCCGCTGATGATTGCCACGAGCATGAACATCGCGCAGATGCCCACGATCCAGCGTGCCTGCACCGCGGGCATGTAGTGCAAGTCGAAATGCAGCCGATAGAGGAATTCGCCACCACGCGTATCGCGCGCGCCGGGAATCGGCATACCCGTGCGGGCATCGAGCGTGCGTGATTCGAGGCGCGCGCGATTGCCCTTGCCGGCATCAGCCGGGCCGGGCTTGCGCAACCAGAATACGGAGATCGCGGGACGCCGGGCGTCCGGCAGATTGATGAACCAGCGCTCGGCGCCAGGCGCCTCGCGTTGCAGGTATGCGTAGGCACGCTGCGCGACATCAGCGGCGGATACGTCTCCATCCGACGACGCGTGCAGCTCCGGCTTCATCCATAGCGAGATCTCGTCCTTGACGTAGCTTGCCGTGCCGCCGCAGAACACCAGGAACAGGACCCAGCACACCAACAGCCCCGACCACGTATGCAGCCAGGCCATCGACTGCCTCAACCCCTGCCCCTTCTTCAGTTCAGCCATCACGCACCGCGCAAGATCAACCACCCGGCGGCCATCAACACGCCAGGCACACACAACCCGACCCAGGCGCGCCAGGCGGTACTGGCCACGAACACCCAGATGACGGCCAACGCAAACCAGAGGAACGACATCAACGTGGCCGTCATCACGGCTTCCGACCGGGTGACATTCGTCCACCGCACCAGTGCCAGCGACAGGCAGCCAGTACAAAGTGCCGCCACCGCATAACCACCAACAACGGCGGCAATCACCCGCGAGCCGATTGCCACGCGATATCCAACCGACACACGCTGTTTCATGATTCGACGACTTCCACTCAGGCCCGACAAACACAAACGCATATGATAATGGTTTGCATTACGGATTTGAGCAGGAAGCGATGAACGACGGCTGTACGTCGGATAAGACATTGGCAGACATGTTGCTTTCTCGACGAATCGGTGCCGCGTATGGGGCAAAAAGATAGCTACAGCGCTCTTTTGTGGCCGATCGGATGCCTCTCTCCTGGCAACGACCCGAACATCGCCCCTCGTTTGACCCTCATCTGAACATCGTAATAAATGCAAATCATTTGCATTCGTATTAGTATTCCGGTCAAATTCAGCCGCATCCGGGTGCGGAGCCACGCACCAGAACAACAACAATCCAGGAAGTCTGTATGTCCATGCTTGATTCACTCGACAGGCACGCGAGCTTGCGCGCGCGTAATTCGACGCGCTCGGCGCGCCCGCTGCCGATCCTGTCGCCGGTAGCCATTGCCGCGCTGAGCTTCAGCCTTTCGCAGCCAGCGCAGGCACAGTCGCAGGACACAGCCGACGCGACCATGTTGCCGGCGGCTACCGTGGTGGCGGACCGCTCCGGGGAGGCCGTCAAAGTGGAACGGGTCAATAGCGGCGCGCTGGGCGACCGCAAGCCCGTGGATACGCCCTTCTCCGTGGTGGCCGTATCGGGCGACGAGATCCAGCAACGCCTGGCGCAGACGGCCAACGACGTGTTCAAGTACGACCCGGCCGTGTCGGTGCTGGGCGATAACGCGCGGACCGAGAACTCCTACTTCGCCGTGCGCGGCATGCGCGTGGACATGCTCAATGGCACCAAGGTGGATGGGCAGAACTTCGTCACGTGGGATGCCGACATGCCACTCGAACCATTCGAACAGGTGGAACTGCTCAAGGGGCTGTCAGGCTTCATGTACGGCTTCGGCTCACCCGGCGGCATCATCAACTATGTGGTGAAACGTCCGACGGACAAGCCATTGCGAGAAGTCACGGTCGGCTACCAGGCCAACAGCGTCTGGAGCGAGAAGGTCGACCTCGGCGGTCGCTTCGGCGTGGATGACCGCTTCGGCTATCGGATCAATGCGGTCAACGAGGATGGCAACACCAACGAGCCAAACGTGCATGTGCGGCGCCAGGCCTTCTCGCTGGCCACGGATTTCCGCATCACCCCGGACCTCACATGGAATGCCGACGTCATGTACTGGAAGCGCAAGTCGCAGGGCACGATCTTCGGCCTGTCGTTCGCGTCGGACCTGTCCATTCCGCCCGCCAGCAGCGTGGCCCGGAATCTGGCACAGCCGTGGTCGTCGCACGAGACCGACACGCTTACCGTAGGCACCGGCGTGGACTACCGCATCAACGATGCCTGGCAGGCCAGCTTCAAGTATCGATTTGCGCGCCAGAACCGGCTTAACGCCGACAGCTTCCTGTACGTTACCAATAGTGCCGGGGATTTCTCCGACACTAACTACCGCTGGAAGACCGCCTACTACTACCAGGCGTACGACGCAATGGTGCAGGGCAAGTTCGAGACGGGTGCGATCAAGCACGATATCGTTGCCGGCATTGGCTACCTCTCGCAGGTGCGCGAACTCGACAACGGTCTTGGCGGCAATGGCATCCCCATGGGCACCAGCAATCTGTATAACCCGGTGCCGCTGCCCGAGCAGCCGGGCGTGGGCAAGGACTACATCCCGTACCGCGACTACAGGATTCAGCAGAAATCGGTCTACCTGAGCGACACAATCCAGTTCACGCCACGTTTTTCGGTACTGGCCGGCGTGCGCTACAACGACTTCACGCAGGACAACTACGATCCGTCGCAAGTCAAAACCTCGCACTACAGCGCCAATCCGTTCACCCCGACCGTTGCGCTGATGTACAAAACCGACGACTTCTCCACGGCGTATTTCAGCTACGTGGAGTCGCTGGAGCAGGGAGGATCGGCGGGCGTCACCAATGTCAACGCCGGGCAGACCTTTGGTCCACTCAAGAGCCGGCAATATGAACTGGGATTCAAGACCGACCGCGACAAGTGGGGGGCCAACGTCGCGCTGTTCCGCGTTGAAAAGGGCTACGAGTACACCAACTCGGCCAACTACTTCGTGCAGGACGGCAGCCAGCGTTTCACCGGCCTGGACACAAGCGGCTGGTTACGCGTAGCACGCGATGTACGGCTGATGGGTGGTGTGTTGTGGCTCGACACGAAGACCTCTGGCGTCGACGACCCCCTGGTCAATGGCAAGCGCGTGTTCGCCACGCCGAACTACATCGTGACGGGCCGCATCGAGTACGACACCCCGTTCGCCCCCGGCCTGACGCTGTGGACCGGCGCCAAGGTAACCGGCGATATGTATGTCAATTCGGCCAACACGCAGCACATACCTTCATACACCACCGCCGATGTCGGCGCGCGCTACACCACGCGCATGGCTGGCAAGACGCTGACGGTGCGCGCTGTGGTCAACAATGTGTTTGGACGCCGATACTGGACGACCACGTATGACGGCTTTGTCCTGCCAGCGTCAACACGCACGTTCCTGGCGAACGTATCGCTGCAGTTCTGACGGACACGCGCACCATCAGCAGGCATTGGCTGCCCCGACCCGACCTGGCCCCCTGCCACCTGATCTCAGATGTCGCCTGGCACTCGTGGTGGCGCTTCAAGGAAGCGCAACGGTCGACCCAGAGGTGTCGTCCCGACGAGCGCTTCGTCCCGCACGACGATGTGGCCACGCACCACGGTATGGATCGGCCAGCCCGTAACGCCGATGCCGTCATAGGGCGTCCATCCGCTGACACTCGCGATCCAGTCGTTGCGGATGGTCCTGCGAGCCTCCAGATCGACCAGCGTCAAGTCGGCGTCGTAGCCAAGCGCGATACGGCCCTTCCCTTCGACACCGAAGATCCGGGCCGGTCCGGCGCTTGTCAGGTCGACGAATCGCTGAAGGCTCAATTGACCACGATGCACATGATTCAGCATCACCGGCACCAGTGTCTGCACACCGGTCATGCCGCTGGGCGAAGCTGGATATGGACGACTCTTTTCCTCAAGCGTGTGAGGCGCATGGTCACTACCGATGACATCGACGACGCCCTCGCGAATCGCTTGCCATAGGGCGTCCCGGTGGCGACGTTCACGCACCGGAGGATTCATTTGTGCCAGCGTCCCCAGGCGCTCGTAGCATTCTGGCGCCTCCAGGGTCAGGTGGTGCGGCGTCACTTCAACTGTCACGCGATCCTTCCGATCCGATAGGAAGGCAATCTCTTCGGCAGTCGAAACATGCAGGATATGAAGGCGCCGCCCAGTATCCCCGGCAAGCGTCACGATGCGCTGCGTGGCCAGCAATGCGCTGCTGGCGTCGCGCCAGACCGGGTGCTGGCGCACGTCGCCGCTCGACTCGGCGATGACCTTGCGGTCGCGCAGGCGGGCCTCATCCTCAGCATGCACGGCCATCCTGCGGCGGCCGTGCGCCAGGATCCGACATAGCACCTCGTTTTCATCCGCCAGCAGGTCGCCAAACGAGCTGCCCATGAAGACCTTCACGCCAGCACAGCCAGGCAGACTCTCCAGGTACTCCAGATGCTCGGCATTTACGGACGACCCGCCGATGTAGAACGCGTGGTCGCACCACGCTCGTCCCCGTGCCGCATCAAGCTTCGCCTGGAGATCCTCTGCACGCAATGTGAGCGGTTGCGTGTTCGGCATCTCGAATACCGCCGTGACGCCGCCTAGCACCGCACCGCGCGTGCCGGCCTCCAACGTTTCCTTGTGCGTCAAGCCGGGCTCGCGGAAATGCACCTGACTATCGATAACGCCCGGCAGTACGTGCAGACCCTTCGCGTCGAGCGTGGCATCGGCCGTCCATGAGTGCTGCAGGTCTCCAAGCGCCACGATGCGACCGGCCGCACATGCGACATCGGCGCGCTCGACACCGTTGGGGGTGGCGAGGGTGCCGCCAATCACCAGCAGGTCCGCATGGCGGCGTGCCGATGACCGCCCAACATCGGTGAATGTTCCATCCATCATGCTGCGCCCTCCATGATTGTGCGTGGCAGCGTAGGAGCAACCGACATGTTTCAGAACTCGTTCTGGATGGCTTTGTATCCGCGCACCAACGCGTTGTTGGTCAGCGCGACATCTTCGGAAAACTCGCTGGCGTCGACGGACACCTTGGGGAGTGTGGCAAGGTCGGTGGATCGTCCAATGCGCATCGTCGACGGAACATGGAAGCCGGCCGGCAGATGGCAGCCATCGACCACGGCGTTGAATCGCACCACGCAGCCGTCTTCCACGACGCAGTCGAATAGCACGCTATTGAATCCGATGAACACCCCATTACCGACCCGGCACGGACCGTGAACGATGGCACGATGCGCGATCGAGGTGCGTTCCCCGATCGATACCCGCGCGCCAGACTTGGAATGGACGACGACGCCGTCTTGTATGTTGGAATGCGCGCCAATCAGGATCGGCTCAAGCTGGCCATTGGCATCTACCTCGTCGGCACGAATCACCGCGTAGGGACCGATAAATACGTTCTCCGCAACAACCACCTTGCCGCACAGGACGGCCGTCGGGTCAACGAAGGCGCTCGGGTGAATCTGCGGCAGATCGCCGCTCGGGTTCTTTCTGATCATGTAGCGGATTCCTGGCGTGCTAATCCGCACGCGCGTTTTAACCGTTCGAACAACGCCGCGTCGCACCATTGCGCCGTGATGGCGGGCGCGAAGACGATGGATTCAAGCTCGATGCGCCCCATGCGGGGATTCTCGGCGTCCTCACGGAAACACTGCGCATAGCCGGTCTCCGTTTCATGGACGATGACGGAGTGCAATCGCACGTATCCCTCGCCATTGCGCAAGGCGGTCGTGGCTAGCACCGCATCCACCAGCCGGAAGAACAACCTTGAGAATTGTTCGGCGCTTGGCGACACCGGTATCAACACCCAACGCTCTGAATGCTGGCGCATGGATGCCAGATACGCTGGGTCGTCGCCGGTCCATAGCGTGACCGCATGGTCGAAGGCGTCGATCAGCGTAAACGCGCCGCCCTTGAGCAGGCCGAAGTCATAGACCATCTGTCCATGGTCGAGTGAGTGTGCCTCCAGCAGTAACTCGATCTTGTACGAATGCCCGTGGATGGAATGCGAGCAGCGCCTCGTGCTGCATCCGCGCACGATATGGGCGTTCTCGAAGCGGAAGAGCTTGCGAATCAGCATGCCGTCGTCACGTGCGCCCGCCGCCCTTATGCTGGAGTTCCATCGACAAGGGTCCAGGTACTCCCATTGGCCGTGTCGTGAACCAGGACACCGGCCGCGCCAAGTTCCTCACGCAGTGCGTCTGCCCGTGCGAAGTCGCGGCGCTTGCGGGCCTGCTCGCGCTCCGCGACCAAATGGTCGATCCGTGCCGCGTCCGCAGCAGTGGCGAGACCATGGATGTCTGCTGGCCCGGCCAGTGCCTGGAGCGCGGAGTTTGGATCCTGCTGGAACAATCCGAGCAACCGTCCCGACGCCGTCACCCGCGCCTTGGCCACGGATCGGCCGGCATCGGTACCTGCCTTTTCCAGCTCGGCGAGCAACACGTGGAGTCGCGCCAGCGCACCCGGAATGTTCAGGTCATTGTTGAGGGCCGCGATTACCTCCTCGTCAGGCTCTTCGCCGGGCGAGATCTCGATGTGTTCAACTGTCTTCAGCCCCCGGTAGAAGCGCGACAGGGTCTGGCGCGCCGTCAGCAGGCGCTGCGCGTTCCAGTCGAGCGGATGCCGGTAATGCGCCGAAAGCAACGCCAGTCGTATCGCCTCCCCCGGCGCCTGCCCCAGCAGATCGCGCAGCAGCAGAACGTTGCCGAGCGACTTGGACATTTTCTGGCCGTCCACGGTAACGAAGCTGTTGTGAACCCAGGTGCGGCAGTACATCTCGCCATTCGCGCAAGTGCCCTGGGCAATCTCATTCTCGTGATGCGGGAATATCAGATCCTGGCCGCCCCCGTGGATGTCGATCGTGCTTCCCAGGTGTTGCCCGATCATGGCTGAGCATTCGATATGCCAACCTGGTCGCCCGCGTCCCCACGGACTCGGCCAACCCGGAAGCTCGGCAGTGGACGGCTTCCAGAGGACAAAGTCCAGCGGATCGCGCTTGTATGGTGCGACCTCGACGCGTGCGCCGGCGAGCATGTCCTCAGGTCGGCGACCCGAAAGCTGGCCATACGCGGGAAAGGACGGCACGTGAAACAGGACATGATCCTGTTCGACATAGGCATTCCCGTTTGCGATCAGCCGCCGTATCAAGGCAATGATCGCGGGGATGTGCTCGGTGACGCGCGGCTCCAGGTCAGGAATCAACACGCCCAGCGCCCGCATGTCCTCGTGGTAGGCATCGATGTAGCGCGCAGTAATGGTGCCGATAGGCACGCCCTCCGCCGCCGCGCTCGCGTTGATCTTGTCGTCCACATCGGTGAAGTTGCGGGCGTAGACCACTTCTGCGTATTGCTCGCGCAGTAGCCGCGCCAGCACGTCGAAGACAACGGCCGGCCTGGCATTGCCGATATGCGCGAAGTTGTAGACCGTTGGCCCGCAGACATACATCGCGACGCGGCCCGGCTGCCCGGTCCGCAAGGGCTCCTTCTTGCGGGTCAGCGAGTTGTAGAGGCTGAGCGCGGAAGTCATGCGGCCACCTCCCGTGCATGCTTCATCTGCAACGGCGCTGCCCAAGCCACCGCATCATGAGGATGGAGACTTTCAAGGTGCCGAACGTGAACCCTGGGATTCGCGAAACGTCCGTCCAGCGCAACCTGAATGCGGCGCGCCGCGTCTTCAACGAACATGAGATTCTGGCCATTCAGCGCGGCGAATGCCTGCTCATCGGCACGCTTGACGGCAGTCTGTAGTGGCGTGCCAAGCGCGCGCTCGATGTGGTCGATCAGGTCGAGAAGCTCCAGGTTTGGCGAATCGACGGCAATATCCACAGTGATCGACGCCTCGCTACGCTGGCTGTGTGGCGTCGCCAGCGTGCCGTGTTGCCGCAACCAGGCCGAGACTTCGGCGACGTCGACATGACGCTTATGTGCGAACGCCTTCGCAAACCCTCGCTCTACCAGTTGCCGGGTCAATGCCGCGGAGCACGGACAAGTCGACGAGTAGCCTGCCGTTACCCGAGCCGTCAGCGCAAAGACATTGCCAACCAGCGATGCGTCCAGCCGTACCGGATACGACTTCCATCCTGCAATGCCTTCCGTGACCAATGCGGGGCGACGGACTAGCAGATCAAAACGCAGGCGTAGCCGCGCGCCGCCTGTCTCGCAATCGCGATGACTGTCCACCACCGCTTCAAGCAATTGCCGTATGCGGATGGGCGAAAGACCCGCGCCATCGTCCGGCGCATCCAGCAGCGCGTACAGGCGAGACATATGGATCCCCTTGACCCTGGGCGCGGGCAGGTCGACATGAATGTCCGCGCGGGCGTGCAACTGACGCCGATAGCCAGGCTCGACAAGCCTGATTGGCAGGTCGATGCCCTGCATGCCGACCCACTCCAGCGGGGTGAAGGTCGGGGAGACTTCGGTCAAGGAAACGTCGGGAAGGGCTGCGCTCATGCTTTCGTTCGGATTGGGAAGGCATCCCCAATGTCCTAGGCGCATGGGGAGCCCCAAGTGTCAGGGCCAGTCAGGAAAGGGGTTGTGCCAGGTGGTCCACGCATCAGGACCCTGCGCCATCTCGTCGTCCGTCAACAGGCAGGCGTCCAGACATCTACGAAGTTCGAACTCGTCCATGTCGACACCAATCAACACGATCTCCTGACGCGCATCGCCGACGCTGTCGTCCCATTTGGCGCGAATCAAGGCAACGGACTCCGGGTCGTCCGGCCAGCGCTCGGGCGGCACCGCGGCCCACCAGTAACCGGCCGGACCGTGCCTGGCAACGGCGCCAGCCTGAGACCAGGTTCCCGCGAGCGTCGGATGGCTTGCCAGCCAGAAGAACCCCTTTGACCGCACCACACCCGGCCATTCGGCCGCGACAAACGCGTGGAAGCGTTGAGGATGAAATGGTCGACGGGCGCCGTAGACGAAGCTGCGAATGCCGTATTCCTCGGTCTCAGGCACGTGCTTGCCGCGCATTTCCTGTATCCAGCCGGGCGCTTTCGATGCTTCCTCGAAATCGAACAAACCTGTGTCGAGCACCCGATCGAGAGGCACCCGGCCAAACTCGGCGATCTCGATACGTGCCCTGGGGTTGAGCGCGCGCAGAATGGCCAGGAGGCGCTCGCGGTCCGCGTCGACGATCAGATCGACCTTGTTCAAGACCAGCACATCGCAGAATTCGACCTGATCGATCAGGAGGTCCACGACGGTGCGCGCATCCTTCTCGCCCAGTGACTCGCCGCGCGATTGCAGACTGTCGCGCGAACCGTAGTCGCGGAGGAAATTGAAGGCGTCGACCACCGTGACCATGGTGTCCAGATGGGCAACCTCATTGAGACTACGGCCATCTTCGCCTTCGAACGTAAAGGTCTCCGCCACCGGCAAGGGCTCCGAGATCCCGGTCGATTCGATAACCAGTTGGTCGAATCGCCCTTCCCTCGCCAGCCGGTCGACTTCCAGCAGCAGATCTTCGCGCAGCGTGCAGCAGATGCACCCATTGCTCATCTCGACCAATGTCTCTTCCGTCCGCGAAAGATTGGCGCCGCCATCCCGGACAAGCGCGGCATCGATGTTGACGTCGGACATGTCGTTGACGATCACCGCGACGCGACGACCCTCACGGTTATGGAGGATGTGATTAAGCAAGGTGGTCTTGCCCGCGCCGAGGAAGCCCGAGAGCACGGTGACAGGAAGCTTGGCTGGAAGCATGAGGATTTGGTTTGCCCGCAAGGCATCCTGCCAAATGCGGGCGATCTGTTAATGCAACATTGTTGCAAACAGATCTTAAATGCAACCTTGTTGCATTTCAAGCCAAATTTTCAAAGCCCCCAAAGCGACGAGTGCGGCAACACCAACAGCGCCGTCGGCGGGGCCAGCTTGTAGCGATCGAAGTCGACATGCGGGCCCTGCTGTCTCCCTCTATCTGCCGCCTCCATCTATCTGCGTTGCCTGAATGCAACTTGGGCTGATGTCCCGTACTGCCAGGCGATCTGCCACGGCATCGTGGCACGAAATGCGAAGACCGAGGCATCAGATGTCAACTGCATGGGGAAAAAGGACTGCAGCATGGATCCTCCCGTCATCGCTCAAGTATCCGAAGTGGGTAACTCCATTCTTCAGCGCAGAATCATTGGTCTGATGGCAGCGGGCCATCGCCTCGTTACGGTGCGATCACCGATTACCCTGCATGTTGTGCACGTTGCCGTGATGACCCCAGAGAACGCCTCCATCATCGATCGCATCCCACTCTGGCGAGCCAAGCGGCTCATCCACGCAGGCGCGATCGTTCCAGACACCGGCAACCTCGATTCAGCAAATGAGTTGCTGCTGTCGAGAACCGCAAATCGAGATCGATTTGGCTAGTTCGGGTGCTGCCTGGCCCCTCGCTCGGCCAAGAGGCGACACGCGGCGGTGTGGCCCGCGAAGGCCGGTTCCAACTGCGAACGGACATTGCGCCGGAAATCTGCACTGATGGAAGCACAGACTCCCGGCAAGGACCCAGGCATTGACCTGGCTCATCGCCAAAAATGCCTAAAAGACATGCCGCATGCCCATTGACACGCCAAGCTGTCCACTTGAGCTTGGCGTCTTGTAGTAGACCTGAGAGGTAGCGGGTGAATAGCCGATGGATTGGCCATTCGGCAAGTAGGTGATGTTGTCCCAGTTCAGCGAGGCATTGCGGGCGTACATGACACCAAGGAAGACGTCGGTGCGCTTTGAGAGGTTGTAATCCGCCAGCGCCAGATATTGCTGCAGGTTCTTCGGATTAGTATGCACACCGCCGATGGTGGCATCCTTGATATCGTCGTAGTAGTACGCCAGCGTCAGCTTGAGTGCGCCAGTCGCATACCAGTTGATACCAGCCCAGTACATGTTGTCCCGATGTGGCAGCAGCGATGGTGTGCCGGTCGACGGCGCCACTGAGTTCCCCCAGCGATATCCCGCGACCAGCTTCACTGGCCCGAGCATGTAGCTAGCTGCCACCGTGGCGCGCATGTCACGGCCGTAGTCGTTCGACGTCGAGTTGCCAGCGACTTGTGCCGTATTCAGTGTTTTCACTTCGTCGTACCCAAGCGCGACGCCGAATACATCGTTCAGATACGAAACACCCACACCGTAGGCCGACCCGGCCGAGAAGGTACCCGCGCGCTCTCCGAACGACCAATGCGCCGTGGCGGTGACCGGGCCGAACACCCCCTGATACTGCGCCATGTTGCTTTCCCGGAAATTTGGCCCAGAGATGCCTACCACCGGCTCGAACTCTGGCGCATAGGCCACCGGGGTGAAGCTGCCCATCGTCAGGAAGCTTGACGTGTACTGACGCCCGAACGTCAGCCTGCCATAGGTATTCTGCAACCCGACGAAGGCTTGGCGGCCGAACATCAGCCCGCCGCCAAGCTGGCCATTGTCGGTGTTGAACTGGTTCTCCAGGACGAACAGACTCTTGAAGCCACCGCCCAGGTCCTCCACCCCGCGCAGCCCAAACCGCGACTGTGCGATGCCGGAAGAATTCATCTGGAAGGTCGAACCACTACCCGGCGCGAGCACGCCACCAGAGGTGTTCTGCATCCGGTTCACGTACTGCAGACTCGTTGTCACCACGCCATACAACGTCACCGATGACTGTGCGTGCGCGAACGGGGCCATCGTTGCGGTGGCAAGCGTGGCAACCATCATCTTCTTCATAAGGTCTCTCCTCCTCTATTGTGGTTCTGGCTGTGCGTTGCTCGTGTCGTGCGGTTCGCAGACGAGCCTCGGCTCTTGCGGCCGATAGCTTGCGGACGAGCGATGCCCTCCGCCTACGGATCGTCGGCGGATGGACACGTGTATCGATGGGAATGTGATGCGCTATTGCTGGACGATGGTCCTTGCCACCGACTCCTCCGCGCGAACGGCGTCATTCAGTTCCGCGCGGAACTGGTCCGGGGAGCTACTGACGTCCGTCACCGACCCCAGGTTCTCCTGGATCGACTGAAATCCGGGGTCATGTGCCGCAGCCTGTATCGCAGCGAACAGTTTCCGTGTAATGGCCGGCGACGTGCCCGCGGGCAGCGCGAAGCCCCCCCACGAGGAGAAGCCATAGCGCGGCACACCAGCTTCGACGAAGGTCGGCGTACCGGCGAGTTGCGGCACTCGGGCGGGCGTGGTCACGGCGAGTGCCTTCAGGCTACCGGCCTTGATCTGCGGCAGCGCCGAGGAAAGCACCATGATGGAGAAGTCGATCTGCCCGCTACGCATCGCATTGATCGACTCCACGGCCCCCTTGTAAGGGACATGCAGGAACTCCAGCCCCGACACGCTCCGCTTCATGTACTCGACTGCCATGTGCGCAGGCGATCCGACACCGGCCGAGCCGTAACTCAGTGACCCAGGGTGTGCCTTGGCGGCACCGATCAGCTCCTGCAGGGTGTGGTACTTCGAGTTGGAGGGCACTACCGCAACAAATGCCGAGGTATTGACCTTGGCCACCGGCTGCAAAGCCTTGGACAGGTCAATCTTGTGGGTCATGGCCTCGACGGTCACCAGGCCCGACGTGATGTAAGCAACCGTGTAGCCATCGGGCGCGGCCGCGGCCGCAACCTGAGTGCCGAGCAAGGCGGAAGCTCCGGGCTTGTTATCGACGATTACCGGAACGCCCAGGTGCCTGCCCATGATCTCGGCAAGCTTGCGGACCGAGATGTCCGGACCGCCTCCGGCCGGGTACGGAACGATGATGCGAATGGCCTTGGTCGGCCAGTTTTCAGTTGCCCGTGCGCCAAACGGCAGCGTCAGCGCGGACAGGGCCAGCGCGAACATCACGCGGCGGCGGTGCGTCATAGGCATGTTGGTCTCCATTCTTGTTTTGGGCTTGCAGCGCGGAAGCATGGCTCGCTAGTCGATCTGTGCGAGGCGTTCGGGACGGTTCGCCAGACTGTCTACCGCCTGCTGTCCTGGTGTGAGCCGAACGAAGCGGATGCTTCCCGCATAGGGGAATGCACCGCGCGTGCCATAGCGGTCACTGACTTTCAGCCGACGATCGCAGCCCACGTCCAGGCCCTCACCCGTGAGTCTCACGATGGTTGGCGACATATCCAGATCACCGACCGGCGCACCGTCCAGGCTGATGACGCCGACACCTCGCCGCCCGCCCGTGGCCCGATGCGCCAGGGCCAGCACGTGGTCACCGGCGGACAGTTGCTGCCCGGCAAGTTCGGCCTGTCGTTGACCACCGTTGTAAACGATGTGAAGTTGGCCCTGCTGCACGAAGATGGTCAAACCGCCAAAGGAGTTCCCGAACGCAAGCAGCACCCCCTCCTGCCCGCTCTCATACGAGAAATTGCATTCGAGATCGTAGTCCCGGTCCGCAATCAGCGGCGACACGATAGCGGTCGGCACCGTCGATGTCCCGGAATAGAACATCCTGGCACTCGCGTTTGCCTTCTCCAGGAACGGTGGCACAGAGAGCGCCCGACGGTTGTCCCGGTTGTCGAGCGGGTAGATGTAGTTGGCCTCGGCATCCGCTTCGAACTCCGCGATCAGCGCCGCCAGCAGTTCAGGATGCCCCTTGGCAACGTCTTCGCACTCGGTCGGATCGGCGGCAAGGTCGAACAGCATCCAGTTGTCCAGTTCGATGGCCGCACCTGGAGGCTGCAACGAAACAATCTTCCATTGCCCCCGGATATAGCCCCGATTGCCCTCCAGTTCATAGTGCTGGCGATCCCGCGCGGCGGGGTGTCCGGCCTCCGCCAGCATCTTGCGGAACGATCTCCCATTCATGCCGCCGGTGGGCAGACTGTTGAAGACCTCCGGGTAGCGGACGCCGGCCAGTTCGAGCAACGTCGGCAAGGTGTCGGTCACGTGAATCCATTGCCGGCGGATGGCGCCTGCGTCCGCAATGCCCCGTGGCCAGTGCATGACATATGGCACACGGATGCCGCCATTCATCGGTGTGCGCTTGTAAAAGCGAAATGGCGTGTTCGACGCGTTGCCCCAACCGACCGGATAGGCCGCGTATGAATGCGCGCCACCGAGCTTGCCGTCTTGCATCATCGACTCTGCCAGCCCCTTAGGCTCGGCTCCCGAGACGCGCTTCTCGAAGATATTTGCCGCGCCTTGCGGCCCTCCGATTGACGAAGCGCCGTTGTCCGAGGTGATGATGAAGATGGTGTTATCGAGCATGCCCGCATCGCGCAGGAAGTCCGCCAGCCGCCCGACGTTCTGGTCGATGTTGTCAACCATCGCGGCATAAACTTCCATGTAGTGGGCATAGAGCCGGCGTGTGTCGGCATCCAGCGTCTCCCAGGCGGGGATGTTGGGGCTTCGCTCGGATAGCTGCCAGTCTGCCGGGATCAGCCCGTCGGCGACCTGGCGCGCATGGCGTTCCTTCCGGGTCTGGTCCCAGCCCTGGTGATAGGCTCCCGCATAGCGTTGGATGTCCTCCGGCTTGGCCTGCAAGGGCACATGCGGGGCGTTGTGGGCAAGGTACAGGAAGAACGGCTTGTCCGGACTGGCACCCTGATGGTCCTTGAGCCAGTGGATTGCCTTGTCGGTCCAATCGTCGCTGCAGTAGTAACCCTCCGGATACTCTTCAACGTCGATGAAGCTATTGCCCTCGATCAGTTGCCCGGGAGCGAAATAGTTAGTCTCCGCCGCGAGGAAGCCATAGAAGCGATCGAAACCCCGCTGCAGCGGCCACGCATCGCGCGATCCCGACGGTGTCACGTTGTAGTCAGCGGTGTTGTGCCATTTGCCTACCGCATAGGTCGAGAAGCCGCGTTCCCGCAGCAACTCGGCCATGGTGGGCGCCTCCTTCGCAATCTCGCCGGCCTGATAGCCCGGATACCCGGGATTGTTGTGCGTCAGCCAGCCGCATCCCACCGCGTGCGGGTTCTTGCCTGTCATCAGGGCCGCCCGCGCCGGCGTGCACATCGGCACCGTCGTGTAGTTGACGAAACGCAGCCCCGCCTGTGCGAGCCCGTCGATGTTGGGCGTCCGAATCTCGCTTCCATAGCAACCGAAATCCGAGAACCCAAGATCGTCGAGCAGCACCACCACGACGTTGGGCGTGCCCGGCAGCGCCTCACGCCGGGCTGGCCACCACGGCTCGGAGTCCTTCAGCGTCTTGCCGATCCGGCCCTTGAATGTTTGTCCCTGCATGGTCGTGCCCATTGATTGCTCGCCATGCGAGCGCGATTGATTGGTAGTCATCTCACGTACTCCGTCGACGCCCTGAGTCAGGTCGTCTTGCCAAGGATGAGGTCTGCAGCCTTCTCTCCAATCATGATGGAGGCGGCGTTGGTGTTCGACGAGGGCATGGTCGGCATGATCGAGGAATCCACCACGCGCAGATTGGCGACACCGTGAACCTTCAGGTCGGCGCCCACCACTGCCATGGGATCGTTGCCCATCTTGCATGTCCCGATCGGATGCCATGAGGTCTGCCCCGCCTTCCTGATGTAGGCCAGCAGTTCGTCGTCCGAGCGAATATCCGCACCGGGGCGCGTTTCGCGCTTGATGTAGCAAGCGAGCGCCGGCTGGCTGGCAATGCGCCGGGCCAGGCGAATGCCTTCAAGCATCACCGCCTTGTCGCTCTCCGCCGAGAAGTACGCGGGATCGATATGCGGCGCCGCGTGCGGGTCCACGCTGGCGATATGGAGACTGCCCCGGGATGCCGGCCGCAACTGGAAGAAGCCGATAGAGAAACCCGGATGCGCGTCCAGACCAAACCCCTTCGTGCGGGCATAGCGATCCATGCCACTCAGGTGGTGAAGCTGCACCTTGACCTGAGCACGCGTCTGCGCCGGTGCGGTCCGTGCCAGCGCGTGTACGGTGGCCGACGGTGTCGCCATCATGCCCTTGCGTGTAACCATGTAACGCGCGCCCATCCATAGCTGCCGGAGTGGGCTCGAAAGCGTATCGTTCAGCGTGATGCGCTTCGTGCATTCGTACGTGATCCGGCATTGCAGATGATCCGACAGATTTTCGCCGACGCCGGGCAGGTGATGCCGCGGTTGGATGCCATGCTCGCGCAGCAATTCCGCATTGCCGATCCCGGACAATTCGAGTATCTGCGGTGACTTGATCGGCCCGGCACTGAGGATGACCTCGCGGCTGGCATACGCCTTCCGGGTAACACCAGCCTGGACATACTCGACGCCGACAGCCTTCTTGCCATCGAAGAGAATGCGTGTCACCGTCGCCTCGACCTGCAGGTCGATCTTCGCATTCACCCGTCCATGCAGGTAGCCGATTGCGGTACTGCAACGTTGCCCATTGCGCGTGGAGAGTTGCAGATAGGAAACCCCCTCGTACTGCTCGCCGTTGTAGTCGGCATTTCGGGGGATGCCGCCGGCCTCGCACGCGTCGATGAAGCCCTCCGAAAGCTCATGACCCAGATGCGCCAGCGACGTCACGCCGATGGGTCCGCTACGCCCGCGATATGCGTCCGATCCAACCATGGTGGATTCCAGTCGCTTGAAATACGGCAGCAGTTCCGCGTGGCTCCATCCCGGATTGCCGAGCGCCGCCCAATGGTCGAACTCGGCAGGCTCCCCGCGGACGTAGATCATGCCGTTGACCGAACTCGAGCCGCCAGGCATGCGTCCGCGCGGCCAATAGATTTCCTGACCCTCCAGATGGCGTTGGCCCGCCGTTTTGAATGGCCATACGTAGCGCGGATTCAACAGTAACTTGGCGATACCGATGGGGACGCGCACCCAGAAGTCGCGCTCCCGGCTAGCACCCGCTTCGAGTAGCAGCACCTTGCCGGAGCCGCGCTCCGCGAGCCGGGTCGCAAGCGTCGCGCCTGAGGAACCGGCCCCGACGACGATGAAATCGAAGTTGCTCATCGCCTAGCGCTCCTGCAACCACGCCGCCAGCGCCACGGCTTCGGCACCCATTCTCGAGAACTGCCGGTCCGGCATCTCCGCCTGTGGATTCTCCGCGTCAAATCGTGGCGGCTCCTGCTCCACGCAGAGTTCATAGAATGCCGGCCCTTCCACGTCATGCATTTGGGCCACTACGTCCAGCAGGACAGCAACGCTATCGACGCGTACAACATGGCGATAGCCCGCCGCACGCGCCATGCCACAAAAATCCATGGTGTCTTCGCACGCAAGCTTCAGGTTCACACCGCCCGTGAACTGGCTGCCGTTGTGCACGACGAAGTGGGCAAACCGGCGCGGCTGCTGTCCTGCCACGGTCGCCAGGCTGCCAAGCTGCATCAGCAGACTCGCATCCCCATCCACCACGATCACCATGCGCTCGGGCTTCGCGAGGGCCAGGCCAAGGCCGAGACCAGACGCACCGCCCATCAACGGCACGGAGTTGATTCGCCCCGCGTTGACGCCCAGGGTATCGAACAAATACATCGACCCCATGGTCGTCACCAGAACCGCGCCATCGCGCGCCGCTTCAATTGCTTTGCAAGCTTCGAGAATTCGCATGACAGGTCTCAGTTCCATCCAATGGGTGCACCCACGATCAAGGCCGCAGCACCGCGCTGGCTATGCGCCTGTTCGTATGCGGTTTGCACGCACGCCAGGTCTTCCGGTCGTTCGAGTCGCCAATGCGGCACGGCCAGCGCGTCGAGCACCGGCTCCAGCAGCCGCACCATGTTGCGACGCGATTCCGCCGGGTTGGCGCCAAAGTTGGAGAACTCGCGGCCGAACTGGCCAACAAGGAAAACGGTGGGAATGCGTGCGTCGAGGGCTACCGCGCGAATGGTGTTGACGCAGGCATAGAGTCCCTGGTTCTGGACGGCGATGACCGGGCGTTTGCCACCGATGGTCAGTCCGGCGGCCGTGGTAACGGCCTGGTCCTCGTTGGCACAGATGACTTCCCGAATGCCATCGACTCCCGCACCGATACGGGCATGGAGCGCCCACTGAATCCAATCCGGCACGGTGACGAAGTGGTCGACGCCACTGCGTTCCAGCGCCGCAATAAACGCGGTAGCTGCAATGCTATGATTTTGTGTACTCACCTTTGCCTCGCTCTGTCGTTGTGATGCCCATTCTGGGTATGACGCGGCGCAGCAATCTGTCACGTTGACGACACAAAACCCATCCACCACATATCGGGCACTTGCCGAAGCTGTTTTGCGTCGTTCCGCGGTATTGGAGAGATGCTCAGCGCAGACCCTCGAGCGTTTTCTGGCAGCCGGCAGAATCGAGGTATGCCCTGATGGAGCGATGCTGACCACGCGCGGCAAGCCGATGGAGTCACTGATCGTCGTCTTGCGCGGCAGCCTGGAAGTTGGCGTGCAGACAAGCACAGGCAAGCGCTACGTAGTCCGCTTCATGGAACCGGGGCAGATACAAGGCGTGATCCCGATCCTGGATGGCAAGCACTCCATTCACGACACGCGGGCCCACGGCGAGAGCATTGTCCTGCTGGTACCAAAGAGCACGTTCGCCGAGGCGTTGGCGAATGACACGGGCCTGGGACAATCGCTGCTGCAATTGTTCTGTGCCCGCTCCCGCTCACTCTATGACGGCGTGGCCGCGCATGCGCTCTCGCCGGCAAAGGCCCGGCTTGCACGCGCCTTGCTCTCGCTACTGCCGGCCTACGGCCTGCCACGCGGCAACACCGTCGCGCTATCCATCAAGCTCTCGCAGGATGAACTCGCTACCCTGGTCGGCGTGTCGCGACAGCGCCTCAACAAGGAGTTGAAGGAGTTCGAGAACGACAGCATTGTCTCGATCGCCTACTCGCAAATCGAGATCCTGGATCGTGATGCGCTGGTATCCATCGCATCGATGGATATGTGATGTGGGGGCTCGGCTATTTCGATACCGTGTGATGCCGAAGAATGGCGTCGGGCTATCGTGTCGGCATCCGCCACGTAGATAAAGAATTGCAAATCCTCTCCCGACATTCGCCGCTAGAGGAGTTCTCACCCCGCTCGCGTTACCTCCCGAGTCGAGTGTCACCATGCAATGTGCCCGGCCCCGTGATCACTCTCAATGCCAGGCGGTCCCCACCTGAACATATATGGCGTTCTGATCCTTGCTGTGCGCGACATCGAGACCCATAGCAAGTCCGAGTCTGAGCTTGCCCCCGCAAAACGAATCCCTTGCTGAGGTTAAACTGAAGCAAGGAGAGATGTGATGACAAGCAAGACAAAGCGGGCGCAGTACACGCTGGAATTCAAGCTGGAAGCGGTACGGCTGGT